>CAJHYL010000023.1_pt1 | contig 17694 bp, 14 predicted proteins | sample 9198761 | NCBI WGS metagenome assembly CAJHYL01 (sample SAMEA7708360, study PRJEB35096) | sediment metagenome | biome: marine neritic benthic zone biome [ENVO:01000025]; feature: sediment [ENVO:00002007]; material: shallow marine sediment [ENVO:03000034] sea grass bed [ENVO_01000059] ...
CATCAAGTAAGCATTTATTAACAAAACGCACAATAGGTGTATCGTCAATATCTGAGTCACCACCATCATCCAATTCATCATCACTGCTAGAGACGTCTAGGTTGTCTAAATCATCATCTAGTAGGCCATCCATATCGAGTGACTTATCACCAAGCTCAAGAGCTTTCTCAATTATATTCTCAAGCTTGTCTTCTTCTACAAGTACGGCTTCAGTAGTAATACCGGTGTTAAATTTGAATTCATCCAATGCCGCTAAGTTCATTGGATCAGAAATTGCTACAAATAGACGGTTGCCGCGTTTCTGAATGGGTAGAGCATGGTGCTGACGAACGAGCTTTTCGGGGACTATGTTGCTTGGTAATGATTCCAGATCAACACAATTAATATTTAATAGAGGAATCCCAAATTCATTTGAGGCTGAGTGAGCGAGATCACTAGCATCAATCAACTCATTTTTGACTAGGTATGTTGTTAATGCTACACCATTGTCGTGAGCTTCTTTTTGTGCATTTGCAGCATCTTGTTCAGATACAAATCCGTCGTTGATTAGTCTGCGTGACAGACCACTTATTCGAATAGTAGATGCGGCAGTTGCCATGGGATTTAAAGTGTTAAAATCGAGTAATTATTTGAATTTATACATGTTATCGGAATGTTTTGGCATGTCAAACTGTAGCGCACTTTAAGCCGCTAGAATGCTCGGTATGCTGGATAACCGCGATTAATAAGGCATTGTATTTTGTGGTGAATCGGCAATATCACCCTAATGAACCCGAGTGGTATAAAAATTATGATAATTGGTAATGTTTTTTTGCCAGATAGTTAGTGCTCAATAGCGATCAAATGGCAGAATGATAGGCCAAACTTGGGTGGCTAAAATTACCCGTTCATGTTGTTGCAAGCTGTAGATTTGATTAAAATTTTTCTAATTAAGAAATAAAATGGTGAGAATATTTCACTTATGTAAATATTCTTATGTATTGTTTTTTACTTGAAGTGAAAAGGCTTAATTTAAAATAATGAATCTCAATTCAGTTGAAAATGATATCACTGTCCAAGTAGACACTAAAAGTCGTGAATTGCCTTGTTTAATGATTCTCACATTGCTATTTGAAATCATAATTAGAATTTAAATTTTCTTCAGTGTATCAAGGCCCTATTTGGTTGAAAGGTAAAAGAAATTTCATTGAGCAAATTAGCAAGAAGACTAGGTTGCTAATTAGGTCCTCTTGCAACAGTGGTAGAACTTACAACACTCTGGTTTGGTGATTCTACAGTAAGGCAAAACTAGTGTATTGGCATAGCGAACAATTATGTGATCACAGATCATACAATGAAAAACTAAATCTAAATGTTTAAAAAAATATACAAAAGACTTAGATTTTCATATGGTATGGTCAGAGTATAGCAGAGTTGTTAATTAATGAAGCTCACATAGATCCTAGACATAGCTACATTGCTGAATTCCCAAAATTAGATATAGCTGATAACTTTTTCAATAAGAATTGACAAGAAACCAAGAGCAAACACATTGTATTAGTTTCAGACTTTCTGCTGGCTATTTCAGTATTTCTTAGATAATTTATTTACGTGTGTATTAGTAAATTTATGTTGCCGATAATTAAATATACAAATTTATAGTATTTCGATCAATTCGGAAAATTTTAGCTGACGAGTGTATTGTGTATAGATTGTTTGCGCAGGCTAACCAATAATTATTTTAAAGTTAACAATTTGTTCCATGCGAAAATTTGATTTTCTAAGCCCCAATTAGTTTGATATTTTTCGCGAGACTTTATACACCCTTTTTGCAATTTATTATATAAATTCATATCAGCACATAAACGTATCATTTCTCCTGCTAGTGCATCTATATCATAAGGTGGGACAAGTAACGCATTGTATTCATGAATAAAGACACCCGGTATATCACAAACGTTAGTTAGTATGGATGGGATGCCGCAATGCATTGCCTCAATTGCAGCAGCAGGTAAAGCTTCTATTTCTGATGCTAAAATAAATACGCGAGAACTGTTTAGGAGAGCGTTTATATCGTTTCTGAATCCTAGAAATTCTATATTTCTCGTTAGTTTTAGTGATTTACATAGTCTCTCTAATTTACGCTTATTCGGGCCATCTCCAACTACCGCAAATTTAATGTTTGGGTATTTTTTTCTTACTTTATAGGTGGCATGAATAATTAAATCTATATTTTTACGTTTGATAAGCTGGCCCATGTAAATAAAATCCCAATCGTGACACTGTGAATTATCATCAATCCTAAATAGATTAGGGTCATGATAATTTTTGAATTCAATCAGTTTTCTTTTTGGGATATTATGTTCAAGTAAAATTTCTTCAGATTTTGGGCCCATGAAGGCAATCATACTTGCTTTTTTTATACACCATTTTATAGGGAAAGAATAAAAAAATTTCTTTAGGTAGCTGTGAATATCTTTTCCTATTGGGCAGGCTACACAATGTGTGCCGGTGAGTTTCCCAGCAATAACAGCAGAAATACCATGTGCTACTAGTTGAATACCTATAATGCCATCAATTTTGCGTGACCTGGATATTTTTATAAGAGTTAAAAGCCTCCAAATTTCGAATATTATGCTTATTTTTTTTATGCTTGCTGGGGGAGATATATTAATTATTTTCTCTGTGTTTTTGAGCTCGTTTTTTCTAACCAAAATTATATTTTCAATGAGGTCATTCTCAACCAATCCAATTATTTTAGTCTTTAGTTTATAACTACTTAGGCCCGCAGTAATTAAAATGGTTTTGCTATTCACGTACTGCTTTACTGTACTGTTACGCAATTTGCTACGAATCTAGTTACGCCTAAAATATTTTTTCTAATTTTATTGGCCGCTGAAGCAATCTTGTAAGTAGGTTTTTTCAAGTTTTCAAACAAATCAACATCGGTTTTATTGAAGGAGGTTGACAAACAAGTGATATCCTTGCTTCTCAAGCAAATTTGCAATTGAAAAAATAAATCTTTCAGGGCAGGCAGTAGCATAGGAGTTTTATCTATAATTAATATATTTTAGTTCTAAGTATTTAAGATTTAAGCAAATCTGTTTAAATTTTTATTCCGTTTAACGTAACGCATATTTCATACCATATTTTCCAATACAGTATGAAATTAAAAACTTTAAAAATAAAACAATGGAAATAATTATATGGATATACAATGCATCATTGCCAAAAATATATATTGTAAGATACATAACAGACAACAACACAAGCATTAAAAGTAATGAGATAAGACGCAACTTTAAATCAAATGAGGTATGCAAGGCTTGGTGAAAACCCAAACAAAGCGATGCATATTGTCCTGCCCCAATTATTATCATATAAACCATAATACCAGAATACGTTTCCGGTAAAATAAGTTCTGTTATGTATGCGTAAATACAGGTAAACAAAAATATAGACAATCCATATCTTCTTAAAGACTGAGACGCTTTGGCAACAACCTTTTTTAATTCAAATATTTCATCGTTTGCAAGCAGCGCTAAAACTTTGGGTGTGTTTTCAGATATTAATGCTGATCTTGCCGCTTTGAATGGCACAATTACTTTCAGAGAAATTGCTAAAATTGCTGCTTCTTTTAATGCCTCCATACCACGTAAAAAAGGGATAACTCCACTATGAAATAAAGACATAGTTAAAGCCAAAATAACATACGATAAATGGTCATAATGCGTGCTTATTACATCGCGCGCCTTAATCTCTGTTGTATTAAATTCAAAAATTTTACTATTGATCCCCATGAAATACATTCTAATTAACAAAAATGCTAATGCGCTAGACAATGCTATTGATGTGGCGACAAATATTAAAACGATAGTTAAATCTAGTGGAAAAACTATATAGAAAGTAATTGTAATTAAATGTGGCAAAACACCGCCCGCAAATATTGACCATCTCTGAATTTCAATGCTTTTTAAGACTGTTTCCCCAAATCGTAACAAAGAAGTCAACAAAGAAATTAACATCACAAAAATAACTTCATTATTTAATAAGTTCGCAAAACTAAAAAGCATGCTAATAATGAGCATGCAAACACTTGAGAAAAATATTATTCTAGTATAGTGAAATATTAAGTATTTCTTCTGTTCTTTATATTGTAGACGAGGGACATTCCTCATGCTAAGACCAGAACAACCCAAATCTAGGATAACAGCTATAATTGAAGCCAGTGCTAGAACAGATGCATAAATTCCAAATTGATTAACGCTTAATTTATTCGCAAGAATTATAATGTTCAAATATGCTAAGAAAATGCCCAGAATGCGGAGCGCGAAAATTTGAAAACCTAAATCACAATAACTTAGTATTTGTTTAGAAAAACTCACACAGACACTTCTATACCATATTTAGTTGCATTAAAACTGTATTCAGCACTAAGAAGCTCATCTAAATATGAGTCATTTTTATTGATAAACTCTCTAACCATCACATCAACTTCAGAATTTGTAAATCCTTCATCACTTCCATAAAAGTTATCTGTTATATAATCTGCTTGATCGTTTGTTACAAAGTCATTATTTTTTAAATAAAAAAGTACACTAGCTAATAACCTTTTCAATAAAAATATATAAGATGTTTTTTTAACTTTTATATTATCTATCAACAAATTTGACCAGCCTCCTTCACTTCTTTCAAGAATATGGCATAACGCATAGTATGTTCTAGGAATAGACATACCGAGATGAGTTGAAAATAACTCTCTCATACCTTTTTCAGCCTGGTCTGTTTGTTGCACGAATATTTTATTTTGAATCGAGTCAAAGTTTTTAATAAATATTTCAGGTTTTATAAAGTTGTAATATTTATAATGCTCGCGCCAATGGCCAGTATAATCATCTATTAGATCTAGGCAATAAACTTTTTTACCAGCTAAAACACTTTCGAAAAAAGAAGTAGAAAGAAACTGTGCAACAACATCAGTGCCTGCTATTGTTTCTGAGAAAGACTCGTGTTGACTGATTTGGATATTATTAAATTCTAAAAGTTTCGAGTAGGCCTCCTTTGGTTCTCCTGGGTGTAGCCTAACTATAATATTACAAGTCGGATGATTCTTAGCAACCGACTTAATTACATTATAGAACTTTTTAAAAGCTTCAGAATAAAACTCTCTTAACTTAAAATTTTTATCATATTTGTAAACTTTAAGAATATTTTTGTATTCAGCATCTTGCATATTCGCGAGTGTGAAATCAGAAACAAAAACAATATTATTTCTCTTATCTCCATAAGAGTTAGTTGAAGATAATTCAGGTTGATTCAGTAAATCAAATTTAGGACATCCAGTTATATATATTCGGTTAGGATTAATTTCAGCTTTTTCCACTAGCAATTTAGCGAGCCTATTACCCCACACAATGTGAAAATCAACATCTCTATTATAAGTGCTTAATGCATTTAAATTTAGCTTCTCGTTATAGAATCGTTTGTCAAACAACTGCTCACTATGCCACTTTACAAGCTTGGCTTTACTGAAATATTTCCAAGCTAAGGTGTAATGTGTCCGATTGCTATTATAAGAAGGTGTAACAAGTATGTTAGTCTTTTTTTTAATTGTTTTAATAAACTCACTTTTGCCGTTAAACCATATAGGATCTTGATAAACCGGATGTAATTCAATACCACCATTTTTTTCAAACAAAGACTTCAATATTACAATATATGGTAATTCCCGAAGCTTTGTATCTATCTGTACAGTAATGTTTTTTTTCATTTACTTTATTAAATAATCAGTTTATATGCAGGAAAACTTTTCTGATAATGTCTGTATTGCTAATAAGTATTATTGCTTAACGAGTTGGATTACTCAGTATAATAAGTAATTACCGATCCTTTACTACGTAAGAAAAATTCATAGGCGTACCCATTTCTAAGTCACAGTTAACTTTTTTTCCAATCAGCTCATTATAATATTTAGGTTCAAGCCCATACCCTGGTCGAATACATCTCATATTCTCAACGGTTAAACTGCTGCCTGCATTTATATTCTTTACGATGTATATCGATCTTCTAAATTTCAGAGAGGCCCTTTCTGACTCTGTCGGGCCATATGTCACCTTACCTAAGGATTGAAAACTACAATTTATCTCTTCACATAATTTCTTGAAAGTGGTCTCATTTGCTGAGAATTCGCCGTCTACACTTTTATTTGTCGCAGATAAATTTAGGTGCTTTTCAACTACAACCGCCCCCAATGCAATACTTGCTACTGCAGCAGTTGTTCCAATAGTATGATCAGAATATCCTATCCAACACATATATTTGTGCTTTAAATCATTTATTGTATTGAGATTCAAATCTATGTATTCAGCAGGATATTTACTGGTACATTTAAGTAAAACTAAATCTTTACATCCATAGTCTCTTGCGCATTCCACAGCATCTGTAATTTCATTCTCATTTGCTAGGCCTGTAGAAATAAATAATGGTTTTTGTGTTTTAGCCACTCTCTCAATTAAAGGTAAATCTATATTTTCAAATGATGCTATTTTATAGCAAGGTACATCTAATTTTTCTAAAAACTCAACAGCAGTTTTATCAAAAGGGCTGCTAAACGCTATCAAGCCTAACTTTTTTGCATAATCAAAAATTTCTTTATGCCAATCCCAAGGAGTATATGCTTTGTTATATAGATCATATAAGTATTCTCCACACCACAAACTATCCTGTGAAGTGATTTTAAAATCATCTTTTTTAATGTTTAATGTCATAGTATCGGGGGTATAGGTTTGTAGTTTGATAGCTGATGCTCCAGCATTAGCTGCCGCATCTACTATTTTTAACGCAACATCTAATGATTGGTTGTGATTTCCCGACATCTCAGCAATCACAAAAGGTTTGCTCTCTTCATCAATAGTTTGGTTTTCAATTTGTATTGGCTTGATTTTCAAAATTAGATACAGGTTGCGTTAAAAATATAGACATTTCGACTACTATCAAATTTAAATTTAGCTTCTTGAAATAGCTTGTGAGACTTTTCATTGCCTTCAAGAACAGTCGCAACTAAACATTCATTTCGGTGAATGTATTTTAATAAATTTATAGCTTCTTTCCCCAAACCACATCCTCTCATTGTGGGGGAGATTGCGATAGAAATTTCATATTCTAATTTTTTAGATTCTAGCTGATCAAGTCTTACATAACCTGTTGGTTTAGAATTACATATAATTATATAAAAAATACATTTAGCATCTTCGATTTTTGACTTAAACCAAAGTACATGTTTATTCCATGTTGGTGTTTCTGTATTTCTCGAATACTGACGTGTTGATTTATGAGACTGCCATTCGTAAAGTTTGTAAACATCATCTTTATTCGCCAATCTAAGATAAACTTCCTCTCCAGTTTTCAATGTTGCTGGTGAAATCATTTGCGTGACTCTATATACACCATTACCGTCAGTTACACTAAAACAGTTTTTAACTAGCGTGTTATATCTAGATCTATCTTCAATAAGGCTTTTTAATGAAAAGTCTAGATTCTTCATATTGTCACTACCTGATATTCCTAGATTTATTACAGCTCCATATGTCTCTAATTTTTTAGCTGTTTCAATTTGATTGTCGGCTGCCACTATTAACAATGTTGGTAGCCCGTGACAACATCGTTCAACACTGGATGTTCCTGCAGCACCAATACATAAGTCACTTTCTGCTACAAGTAGAGCTATATTCTCAATGTTGATTAAAACATCTGTTTGCCATTCCAGCTGTGCTGCTTGTTTTTTCACAGCTTCAATCCAAGGTGCATTGCTTCCCATGACAATGACAATTCGACAATCATGGGATAAGTTACAGCCCTGTAAATTATTTAGAACACTTTCTGTAACATTATCTTTATCGACACCACCTAAAGTTATCAGCAATTGTTTAAATTCTGAAGTTTGTCGTCGCATGAGACTGTATTCTCTCAGCTCAGCAAACTCTGGGCGTAACAAAGCATATTGAGATCCAGTCAAACGTATACACAGTGTCGGTGTAAGGTTTTCGTAGTCCTCGACTGATCGGTCGAATGTTTGATCAAGAAGTAAATCACAGTCATGGGCTCGATTTGCTAAGTCATCAATGACCATAATTCGTTTGCAGTATGTGCGAAGTATTTGCTCCCATGCTTTATCTAATGCGTAATGATCAACAATAATCCAATCTATGGGATTTGCTGAGATTTTTTTTATTATTTTTAACGTTTCTCTGGCATCCGTGCGCACGTCAGCACCTAGCCATTGCTGATAATCAAATGGCTTGCATTGAATGTCATCTGATATTTGTTTAATGACAGGTAAGCAATATGTTTCGTACCCCCTTTGCTTAATATAGCCCACCATATTTCCCTCATGAAAACGGGATATGAAACAACAGTTAACTCCCTGTTCGCTCAAGGAATCGGCCAACGTCAGGCAACGCATGACATGACCATTGCCTATTCGGATTGATGCATCACACCGAAATATCATCAACATTTTTTATATAGGCTCGCGAAATTTTTCTAAATAAATTGCTTGAGCCTTTTCATAGTCTTGAAAATTGTCTATATCTATATGAAAACTTTTATGGACTTTTAGGCGATTACCATAAAATGTTTTTTCTGTTAAGAATGAATTTCGTCGGGCCCAATAAAAGCTACCATTGCTCACTGTAAAATCAGGAAACTCTTGTGATTTCTTGGTTTGATATTCAGGCCACATACTTTTCCAGTATGCACCATCTTGAACTAATGCTTTAGACGGGGGGTAATTATATGATGATACACCCATTACAAAATCAGCAATGGGCTGCGAATTCAATTTATTGTAAGAAGCAACAAGTGTTTCGTTGTTAAGAAAAAGTGCAGTAGCATATATACAGCAAAAGGTGTCAATGTTTTCATATTCTTCAGTTGTTAGTATTTGAGTGCATACCTCAACAACTGATGAATGATCTTGGGCAAGTTCTATTGGCCTGTTGAGAGTATGCACTGAGTATCTCGATGTTATCTCTGCAATCTCATGATCTTCGGTTGAAACGATAATCTCGCTGAAAAGATTGCTTTTTTGGGCTGCTTCTATTGGATAAGCTATCATAGGCTTGCCCATTACAGGAAGAATGTTCTTCCTTGGTAATCTTTTTGAGCCACCTCTTGCAGGTATAATTGCAATTGGTTTGTTTTCTGCCATATTGGTTAACTAATGTCTTCTATGCCTAACATGTGCCCAGCTGGAAGATCTTTGTTCAATTTTAATTTGCTAATGGTTTCAAATTGATCTGGTGTTATACCAAACCCTGGCCGCCTAAATTCGATTTCACATTCCTTTAAACTTTTACCCGCAATTGTGTTGTTAATCAAGAAAGCACTGCGTCTTAACGCATCACGCTTCGTCTTCTCTTCTGTATGCAGTATCCTCCTGCATGAGCCTAATGCAGTTTCAACTTCACGTATACTCTGAATAAAACTGGACATTTCTTTTGGCTCGATAGACATAATATGTTCAACACTACGTGTTGTTCTATCTTCTGTTATCGTTTTTTCTATAAGATTTGCTCCTAGTGCAACCGCTGCAATATCCATTTCATAGCCTGGTGTATGATCTGAAAATGCGACAGGATAAGGGAACATTTTTTTTAATGTTGAAATTGTTTTTAGATTTATACTTTCAATTCTTGCAGGGTAGCCTGATGGGCACTGATGTATAATAATATTTTCATTACCTTCCTCTCTAATTACATCTATAGCTGATTCTATTTCCCCTATAGTAGCCATTCCTGTGTCAAGCTGAATACACATTCCTGTCTTTGCTGCGCGTCTGATTAGGGGAAAATGATTTACATCGGAAGATGCAATTTTTATGGAATGACATTGCAAGTCGGCTAGAAAATCTATTTCATCGTCAAACCCAACAGTAGAAAAAAAAGCCATTCCTAAGCTATCGCTATATTTTTTAACTTCTTTCCATTCTGTATTTTCTAGGTAACGTCTTTTTAAAATATTATAAAGCGGTTCCTCTATTGTTTCCATTTCCCCTGTTGTTTTGTCTTTAAGAACATCATAGGAGAACAACTGTTCTTTATCTGAAACTAATCGATCGGGATCTAGTATTTGAACTTTAACTGCATCTGCTCCTGCTTCAGCTGCACACTTTATTAACCTTTTTGCTGAATCTACACCACTATGAGTTGGGCCAATTTCAAAAGTTATGAAACAAGGAGCGTCATCTCCTATTTTTTTTGACCCTATGTGAAACATTTTTATTTCCTATTCAATGGAATTCGTGATTGCTCTAATCACTTGTTCTTGTAAATTTTCTTTTAGGCTAGGAAAAATTGGTATGCTTATGGCTTCTTGAGAGTACTGCTCTGCTTCAATAAAATCACCTATCTTAAACCCCATTTTTAAATAATAGGGCTGTGTATGTACGGGAATATAATGAAGATTCACACCGATGCCTTGCTCTCGCAGATTGTTAAATACTTCCCGATATGTCTTAGTAATTTGATCTAATTTCAAACGAACTACATATAAATGTAGGCTAGAGTAACTATCAGAATGTTGCCAAGGGAGTGTTATTGGCAAGTCTACTAGTGAGTTGTTGTAGCGCTCTGCAATTTCATGCCGTTTTGTAACAAATTCATCAATATGTTGCATTTGACTGATGCCTAACGCGGCCTGTATATCTGTCATACGGTAGTTAAAGCCTAGATCAATTTGCTGGTAATACCAACTACCATCAGGTTTATGCGTCATAAGCTTAGGATCTCGAGTAATGCCGTGACTACGTAGCAAAGCTAGTTTATTTGCTAGAGGCTTGCTATTCGTTAAGGCCATTCCGCCTTCTGCAGTTGTGATAATTTTAACTGGATGAAAGCTGAAAACTGTAATGTCACTATAGCGACAGTTGCCTATAGGCTCACCTTTATATTTGCCACCAATTGCATGTGAAGCATCTTCAATGATGCTGAATCCGTATTCTTTGCTTAGCTGATGAATCCTTTCCATTTCACACGATTGACCACTGAAATGAACAGGAATAATAATTTTAGGCAGTTTGCCCGTCTGTTTGGCAGTAGCGAGTTTGTTTTCGAGATGCTCTACACTTATATTGTATGTGCGTGGATCAATATCAACAAAGTCAACACTAGCACCACAATACAGTGCACAGTTAGCACTTGCCACAAAAGTGATTGGACTTGTCCAAACAATATCACCTCGACCGACACCTAATGCTAAGCAGGCAAGATGAAGAGCAGAAGTTGCGCTATTTACTGCAACTGCATATTGGCTACCACAAAAACTACTCACTGTATGCTCAAATGCAGGAACAGCTGGGCCTTGTGTTAAAAAGTCAGATTTCAATACATCAACAACGGCCTGAATATCAGCTTCGCTAATAGACTGGCAGCCGTATGGAATAAAGTTCATCAGATATTTCCGATTTTAGCTTTATTGGCTTTGATCCAATTGCGTAGTGTTTCGATCGTCATCCAATCATCATTGGTGTCACTAGCATATCTAAAGCTATCAGCAACTTGGCTTCCATCTTTAATTCGCCTTTTATCTTGGCTCCAATTATTAATGTTAGGAAGTATTTTGAAGTATTTTGGGTACTCATAGGTATAATAGGAATCTTCAGCACTGATCATTTGTTCATGTAATTTTTCACCAGGGCGGATGCCAACAATTTCGTGTTTGGCGTCGGGTGCAATAGCGAGGGCAATATCAGTAAGTTTCATGGATGGAATCTTCTTTATATAAATTTCACCACCTTCCATGTCATCGAATGAGTGCCATACCAATTCCACACTCTCCTCCAAAGTAATCATGAAGCGCGTCATACGATCATCTGTTATTGGTAAAGCCCCGGTTTCGGCAATAGAGAGAAATAAAGGTATTACTGAACCACGAGAACCCATAACATTTCCATAACGAACGACAGCAAACTTCGTTTCTTTACCACCCGCATAAGAATTCCCCGCAACAAACACTTTGTCAGAAGCCAGCTTAGTAGCGCCATATAAGTTGACAGGGCTACTAGCTTTATCGGTTGACAATGCAACCACACGCTTTACTCCTTGATCTATACATGCGTCAATCAGGTTCATTGCACCGTTAATGTTGGTTTTGATGCACTCAAAAGGATTGTATTCAGCAGTTGGTACAATTTTCGTTGCAGCAGCATGAACTACATAATCAACCCCATCAAGCGCGCGATACAGACGATCCTTGTCACGAACATCACCAATAAAGAAACGAATACGATCGTCTTCTTGGAAATTTTTTGCCATTTCCCACTGTTTCATCTCGTCTCTTGAATAAATTATAATTTTCTTAGGATTGTATTTGGCAAGCGTCATTGGGGTAAAGGTATGACCAAATGAGCCCGTACCGCCCGTAACTAATATTGTCGAGTTTGTTAACATGCTTTTAAGTCCAGTCCTATTTCCTTCAAATTTAATTTGATTCAGATTCTTCTTTCTGGGTCATGGAGCTATTTGTGTACAGCATAGAAAATATTTGTGCTAGCTTCATTTTATAATGAGGTCGATATTTGGAAGAGATACCTCATCCAAACAACTTATAATATGGACATAAATCTAAATTTATCTAGTACAGCCACTAGATTACAATAGCTTAAATTCAAATAGGATTTGTAAGCCGTTCAGCGGCATATTTAGCAACATCAATTGTATCATTTCTTAGTTTATTAGCAGATGAAAGTAATTGATCATTGCTTATGCATAAAACTTTGTCTATTGCTTCTTCAATATTTTTCCATTCTAAACCTTTTGATTTTACGAGTATCTCATATTTTTCTTCTTGTTCATTTATATATCCTCTGCTTATGTTTGCAGCATAAACAGCAGGGACACCTAAAATAACAGCTTCTGATGCCATTGTTGCGCTTTCGCCAATAAATGCTTTGCATTGAGATAAAACATGATGAATATTAGAGATCTGGCCGTTGTAATTAAATTTTTCTAGCTGTGGCGGGAGTTTTGATTCAGACGAAATTATAATGTTGCCCATTTTTGAAAGTTTTTGTGTGATTTTTTCTATTGTTTTTTGAGTAAGTCCCTTATCACCAATATCGTGGTTTGCATTCCATGAAACTAGTCTTATAAAAAAGTTATCTTTTTTTGGATCAATTCCACTGCTAATCGCAATTTTTCTATCTGGGTTAAAGTATGCCGGGCTTAAATATGATAGCTCATGGTACCCTGAATATTTAATATTATTTTTTGGTAGCCAGCTTTCATAACATTGTGGAGTAATTACGAGAGTGGCAAAAAAGTAAGTTATTAAATTTTGAAGTTTTGCATTTTCTGTGTCATAAAAGATAATAGAAGGTGTATTGGTAATAAATCCTGCATGTGCAATAAAGGTTCCACCTATTGCACCAAGAACATCGGGCTTATGAATTTTAATGAATCTTGACAAAAAATAGTCACGTTTAAACAATTCTTTTAGAAAAGAAAATAAGTTTTTATTTTTTGATGCAGTGCTTAATACGGTGTGAGAGAAATCAAAGCTATCAAGAAGTTCAGTTGCATTATCTTTAATTCTGCTGGTGATTAGTATTTCATGCCCTTGATCTTTTAAAATTTTAATCGGGTTTTTGAAAAAATGTACATGTGCGGGATGAGTGATATCAATCAGTATACGCATTCTTAGGAGTTTATTTAAGATTAGAGTCTTTAAATATTAAGGTAGTTATTTGTTCGGAAATTAAGCCGATTAATATAATTAGCAAGGAAGAAATAAATAGAAGTGCACTCATGTTGGTAAAACGACTAAAAGTTAAAAAAGTATATATGTAATATGCTGCTCCTACTAAAAATATAAAGAAACTAATAGGGAAGAATATTTTTAAAGGCGAATAAAGTGTGCCGACTTTGAATATTATGATTAAGAAGCGTAATCCATCTCGACCAATTCTTAAGTGACTTTTCCCCAAGCGATTATTAGCAATAATTGGTATGTATTTGATTGAATATCCTGACCTAAAAAATGCCATTGTTATAGTGGTTGGGTAAGAAAAACCATTTGGTAGAATATGCAGAAATTCTTTAAATTTCGATGATCGCACTGCTCTGAATCCTGAAGTTAGATCATCGACTTTATGTCCTACTATTAAGCTCGCGATAGTGTTATATAGTTTATTTCCAATCCAGCGTCTCTTTCCTGCTTGAGAGTTGGATGACCGTGCCCCAACTGCCATATCTGCGCCATTTTCTATGGATTTTAAAAGCCTTTGAATATCTTCAGGATTATGTTGTCCATCCGCGTCCATGTATACAAAGATTTCGCCGTTTGCAGTTCGAGCACCTGTTTTAACCGCAGCACCATTACCAATGTTGTACGGATGAGAGACGATCTTTACGTTAAATTGTTCTGCAAGATCCAGGGTTTCGTCTGTCGAGCCATCGTCAACTATTATAATTTCAGCTTTGGGATATAGCTCCTTCAGTTCGGGCAGTAGATTGGTCAATCCACAAGCCTCATTTTTCGATGGAATTATGATGCTAATCGAATTACTCAATTTGAAATCTCGCTGGAAAATGAATCTTTATAATTTTCGATAAATTCAAGGGCTTCATTAATAGTTTTGCTATAAGTTCCGTATTTGTCAATCTCTTTCAAATTATCTATTAAACTTAATGCGCCTTGATAATCGCCATTAATCAACATGAGTTTTGATAATTCAATTTTATAAATCATGTTGGCTGAAGTTTCGGTCACAGCTTCCTGTAAAAGGTCAATTGCTGTGTCGATGTCTCTAACTACCGCTCCAAAGTAACCAGATAAATTAGCCAATACTTGTGCTTTATTTTTGCCTCTAAGGCTAGGGTTAGATAGTGCAGCGTACATAATTTGTAAAAAATCTATTCTAGAAATATTACATCGCTCATCAATTACATTTTTGGTGAGAAGGGTAATTGCATTTTGCGGTTCGGAGCCAAGTTTTGTGGTTTGCATTTTGGACTTAATTCGCTGTAGATCTTGTTTGGGTATTTGGTTTAAGTGTTCACAGGTAAATATAGCCTTTGCGAGTAAGGGAGTGATGGAGTCGGGCTGCAAATCTTCAGCATTTTGGAAGTAAATAATACCTTCTTTATAAAACTCATCTTTAATTTCTGTTTCTTTAGTGTGGCCATAAACCGATTGATAGACTGACCCCATTATTAAGTTTGCCCTAGGAGAGTCAGGGTAACGTTCCACATCATATAATGCGAGTGTATATTCATTTTTCCATTGAGTTGCGCGCATGAATGTTACAGTCGAAAGTGCAATAAGCCAAAGCGAAAATAATACATATACGTATTTTAGCTTGTTACTCCTGCTAAAAAATATGTGTAACGTTAAAATTATGGTAAAAATTATGCCAAATGAAGGTAGATAATTTCTATGCTCGAATCTAAGTTCTAGCGGGAAGATAGTGGATTCTAATGAATGCCCAATTAAGAACCACATAATACCAAAACCGATATAAGGATGTTTCTTGTATGAGAGCGCAGTAATAATGGTTAAGACTGATAAAAATATAATTGAAAAAAGTGTGCTAGATGGTTGAAACAACGATGTTGATATTTCAATATTTTCTTTGATTAAACCAAGTTCGCTTATATTAGGAGAAATAATGGATTTTAGATATTCCGTAACTACTCTTGTTTCTGTTAGTAGTCTTTCCGAAAGTGTGAATTCTCGCATACTATATTTGAGTATTCTTTCGGGTTGAGTAATTAAATAACTGAAAAACATTAATGCAGGTACTGTAATTACTAGCAAATATAGTGCGTACAATATTTTTGTATCTTTTTTCGTGTAACAGTTAAATCTATACACAAATACCTCTATGCATAGTAAGAATAAAGGGATGAGTATGCCAATTTCTTTGCTAAATAATGACAATAGTCCAAATACTAATACAGGCAAACAATAATACCACTTTCCTTTTTCAGACAGCATTTTTGTTCTTACTAAGCAATAAGCAATCATTGCGCATATTGAAAATAAACTAGCTAGACTTGTCATCCTTTGAACAATGTATAAAACGCCGGTTAACTGAATTGGATGAACTAACCACATGGTTCCAATTGCCAAACTAATTAGATTTACTGTTGACTTATCATTCTTGCTAAACCAATTTAGCAGTAATAGTTTTGAAAGATGGGTTATTCCAATTCCACATAATAAATGGATTACTAGATTAGTGATTTTCATTGGGCCCGGATTAAGGCCTGTAAAATAGGTATTTAAGGAGAATGTAAGAACCGAGATGGGGCGTTTTAAATTACCGGTAATGCCGCTCCATGCTGCCTCCCATATTGCTATAGGATGTAGCGAATCTAAATGTAATCTGAGATTACTAACTATATTTGGGTAGTCATCAAAGTGAAAATTACCATTGAGGCCAGGATAATAAAGCCCAACAGTAAGACAACACAAAATAGCAACGATAATGCAGAAAAGTCGATTTGAAATAATCATTTGTGCAAAAAAAACGCCCCACGAATTCGCGGGGCGTTTTAGATTAAAATATATTGTTGTTAAGCAATAATTTTAGTTTCTGCAGTCTGCAGGTAAATACTTAGCAGGAATCGGTGTACCACCTGATGTTCTGCAATCCCATTCAACAGCTGCGTTGTTTTCTTGGCCAAACAATTCAAGTTCTTGGTTATTGGCTGTAGTGCCGCCGAGATCTTTGATGCTAACGCGTAATGTAGCAGTTGTTGCAGTAGTTGCAGCAAGTGTTACAGAGTTTACGTATTTAGTATCCATGTTTGGTGAAAATCCAGCTTCAGCTTCATCAGCAGGCATTGAATCATTTGAGATGAAAAACTCTGAAATAGAGGTTTTCGCAGGTGCTGCAGCTAGTACAGCTTCAGATACTTTTGCGCGAATGGTGTAGTCCTGGTAAGCAGGAATAGCAATCGCTGCAAGAATACCGATGATCGCAACTACGATCATGAGTTCGATTAGAGTAAAACCTTGTTGTGTTTTTTTCATGGGAATCTCCTATCCTCATTAAAAATTAATAAATTTAAGTTGAACGTTAAAGTTCCAGCTGTCCTTACTAGAAGTCTTATAACGACTCCAACTCCGGAAATACTGGTGATTGCCTAAACAATCTTGTTTAAATATATACAGATATCATGCCAATAATGATTAGGCTGGATAACTCTAATGAAAACAGTATGTTCTAATTCCTGTTTAATTTGAGGGGGTAAAAGATAGGCGGCATTTAATGACGTTTGGCCGGGGTTCAGTGTTCAATAGTGACAAAATTTGTCAGCTTTAACTTTTTACCTATTCTAACTTAAGCTTTTGTAAGCGATAGCGTAGTTGTCTGAAGGTGATGCCTAACAACTTGGCCGCAGCGGTTTTGTTCCAGCGAGTCTGCTCAAGAGCTGCAACGATTGCCTTACGTTCTTTTTGAATCAAATAGTCTTCCAGTTGGTCGACGGATAGTGAAATAGATGATTCGTCAGGGTTGGTTTCATCAGCTACCCCAGCAGCAGGTTTGCTATCTGGTAAGTCTAAGTCGTTAGCAGTGATCTCATTGCCATCACATAATGTTGCAGCACGTTCTAAAATATTTTCAAGTTCGCGAATATTTCCAGGGAAAGGATAAGTTTTAAGTTTTTCTATCGCGTCATCCGACAAGCTATATGCATCGCTATTGTTTCC
>CAJHYL010000318.1_pt1 | contig 17558 bp, 12 predicted proteins | sample 9198761 | NCBI WGS metagenome assembly CAJHYL01 (sample SAMEA7708360, study PRJEB35096) | sediment metagenome | biome: marine neritic benthic zone biome [ENVO:01000025]; feature: sediment [ENVO:00002007]; material: shallow marine sediment [ENVO:03000034] sea grass bed [ENVO_01000059] ...
AAGTTCGCAGTCATCAAAGGTGCCGTTGTCTACATCAGCAATTGTAATTGAAGCATTTCCTGTTGCATCTAATTCCGCAGTTATATTAGGAAAAACTACAATGGTAGGGTTAGCATTATCAAAAACTTCAATACCTAAGCTATAGTCGTATAGAGACCATGTGTTATCAGAGTTTTGCAAACGAATATAAAAATCATGAAAGTCACAGGTTATATTAGTTGTTCCTAAATCAATTGTGAATTCATTTGGATTTCCAGTGGCTACAATTGATGCAGCTTCTCCATTTCCGAATCCTGGATCGGAATCATAAAAATATTCTGCACCAGTAATTGTCGGTACTGTTGTGTCTGGGTCGTCTTCAACAAAGAAGATACGTTTTTCATATAAACTCCATACGCCTAAGTCGTCTTGAGTTCTAATATATAAACTATTAAAACCTTGTAATAACCCTACAGGTAATGAAATAACTTGAGTTAGATCTCCAGTATTGGTATCAACTATTATTGGTGAACCTGCGCCAAAACCAGGGTCGGTATTAAAAAAATATTCCGCTGCTGCAATATCTGATGCTCCAACTAACGGCATGAAATCTGTAACATAAAAATTTCGTTTTTCATACAAACTCCATACACCTAAATCATCTTGTGTACGGATATACAGGCTATTAAAACCAGTTAAAGAACCTAGAGGTATCGAAAAAGATTGAGTAATACTACCCGTATTTGTATTAATGGTTAGGTCATTATTAGCACCAAAACCAAGGTCTGTATTAAAAAAATATTCTGCATCGGTAATTTCAGCTGCTCCTACTTGAGGAATGAAATCTGTTATGTAAAGCTGCCTTTTTTCGTACATTGTCCAAACCCCAGCATTGTCTTGCGCTCTAATGTACAAGCTGTTAAAGCCTGTTAAAGAGCCAGTAGGAATGGTCAATGTCTGCGTTAAATCACCGGTATTTGTTGTCGGTGTTATGGATGTTGCTAGTCCAAAACCTGGATCAGTATTAAAGAAATATTCTATATCGTCTATTGACGACTGGCTAAACCCAAGAAAGCTAAAACAACAACATAATAGTATTATGATTTGCGTTTTCATATGTGGGTTATTTTAGTTGGTTTTAGCCTCTATAGTGACACTTAAATTTCCGTTTTTAGCTATTGTAGGGTCGTGCGATAAAATTTTGATACTTGGGTATCCCGTAGGGATTCCGAGGTTTATAAAATTATAGGCTTCATATATCCCATCATTATTTACAGGGGATCCTCCTTGTAAAGTCAAATCATCATTTAGAGGATCATAATTAGAAGCAGTACTGCCTATAGAAGGAGAAGTTCCTGATACATTGGTAAACAGTGGATCTGTGTTTTCTTGAACATTTGCATTAATTGTTATATAAGTGTCGGTTTCAAAAGTATAAGTACCTGCTAAATTATAATTGTAGGTCACACAATCATCTACTTGTACAGTGTTTGTACCAGTTCTATTCATTGAAAGGATACGGGCACCATTTGAATTTAGTACAAATATGCAGTTACTTATATTTAGTTGTGAGTTTGTAGGTGAATAATTATTTATACTTCCATTATTATTATAACCCATTATGTTATAACTAAAAAATAAAGTATCAACCATATAAAAATTTATTTGACTGCTAAAGAAGAGATTGTTAGTAATGGTAACGTTCGATGAGTTTGCATATAGATAGAAAGTAGATCTAAATACGTTTCCTTGTAATAAGAATGTATTGAAAGTATGTGTGTTACCTACGCTAAAACTATTTATATCATTGTCTAAAAAGGATAGCCCTGTTATTGTTGCCGCAGTACCAGTTTGATTAACAGAGTTGATATTGCAGCCCTTAATGGTGGCATTGCTAGCTCCGGGAGCAACGCTTAAGGTTCCAATATCTGTCACGTATCCAGTGTCAGCATGAGAGCGGCCAATTATTGTTACTTCCTTGTTTAAAGTGATATTTCCATAAGAAGTTGGAGAATGCTGTACATAAATAATGTCTCCTACAACGGCAGCATTAATTGCTGCTTGGATGTCTGTAAAATCAGTAGATACGTTAGGATTGTTATTTACTGTGTGGGTAGTTTGAGCTAATAAAGCAATTGGGGATAAAAGGCAGAAAAGAATTAGGGCTTTTTTCGAAATGTTGGTAATTTTTTTCATAATTAATAGTTTTATTTGATTAGTAAAAGAGTAGACAATGAGGGATTACTATTAATCAAATTCATTAAGGAGAGATGAGTGTTTGAAAATTCATGTTATCCATATCATTTACAGGGATAGTTTAATGATATTACATAAATCCTAACATAAAGTTATATTTGTAAGGTTTGTTAAAGTCCAGATTATTAAACATGTCAATTTTCTGGACTTTTACCGCACAACGCACGATTTATATAGATATAATAATTAATATTATTGAAAGAAAATCCAGAACTATTTATTTAAGTGTTCTTTTTTGTATTCTAATGGTGTTTTTCCAGTTTCTTTCTTAAAAATTTCGAAGAAAGATGATCTGGAATTGAATCCAGCCTCAAGGCCAATAGAGGTAATTGTATAATCAGAAAATTCTGGATTGGATAAGTAGGATTTCGCTTCCTCAATTCTAAAACCATGGAGATAATCTGTAAAACTCGTTTGTAATTCGGAATGAATAATTCTGGATAAATAACTTTTGCTTATTTTTAAATTTTTAGCTGTACTTTCTAAACTTAAAGTAGAATCTAAGTAAGCTTTATTATTTATCAAAAATTCTTCAAGATCTGTTATATAATTATTTTTTGATGTTTGTAAATGCAGCGAGGTATTTCCAAGTTTGGAATTATAATGTCTTATTTTTTTTCTATCAATTGTGATGGCATAGTTATATATACCATAGTGTCCCAACCAATAAATTAAAGCAGCCATGGCAACCCATAAACTATAAAATTTAGTTGTACCATCTGCGAAGAAAATGTTTTTTACAGCTAAATAACCCCACAGAATAGTCAAAAGTAAAATAGCTGATATAGTTATTTTTAACCATTTAATCTCTGGTCGAATTATTTTTATACTATAGACCTTATATTTCTTTTTGTATTTAGAAATGTGGATAAAGGTTACGATCAATATTATGAGACTGTAAATTATAGAAAAAAGTTCATGAAAAACGATTGTAAATCTAAAGGATGAATTTATTATATCTGCACCAATATTGCCAAATAACAGAGGTAATCTGAAATTCAATATTAGAATTAAAAATATAACGAACGGTAAAAGAAGTAGTTTGCTTTTTGAGGAGACGCTTTTTTCTGGATTCAAAAACAATATGACATAAAAATAGATTATTGGAGCAATTACAGATGCAATAGGTAAAAAGTAATAGGCATACATATCTTGTTGTGAGATTACCCCAATATCTGGCAAAACATAAATTAAGTTGCTAATTGTATAGCTAAATATTAAAGCAACTAATGCAAGTGTACTCTTCGAATGAAATTTTTTTGAAAAACAAACAACACCAGTAAATACAAACCCTTGTACTATACCTGTAATAATTAATATGTTGTATATGTTAAAATTCATAACAAAAATCTAACTAAAGATATTAAAAAGATATAGCTTAAGTATTAATAATCCATTCAGCACATTTTTAAAATAGTTACAGCAGACTTTTTTACATTCTGTTTTCACAACCGAATTGTCTAAAAGTTGAAGTAAAATCAATAGCCATTTTTTATTCCTATTATAACACTCCAAACAATAAAATAAATAATCTTAACAATAGCGTTTATAATGACTTAAATTGCGATAATAATTAGCATACATAATTAACATAAAAGTGCCTATAATCACTTTTGATTAAAAGTCTTTTTTATTTTGAATCAAAATTTATCAAAATCAATTTTAAGCTACTTTTTAGCCATTTTAAGAGACATTTACGAAATTAACAATTGTTGATAAATAATCTTTTGAGATATTAAAAAGGGCTAATTTCACCTTCCAATTTCGTATATTTGTTTGTACTGGAAAATGATACTTTTTGTGTCATTTTTTTATGAAATAAAATTGAATAAAGCAGATAAGATTATGAGCGACAAAATAAAGAAAAATCAATATTCGGAAGACAGTATTCAGGCGCTGGAAGGAATGGAGCACGTTAGGATGCGCCCATCCATGTATATTGGAGATGTAAGTACAAGAGGACTGCATCATTTGGTGTATGAAGTAGTTGATAATTCCATAGACGAAGCTTTAGCAGGACATTGTGATCAAATAGATGTTATAATTAATGAAGATAATTCAATAACTACTAAAGATAATGGTCGTGGTATTCCGGTTGGAATTCATAAAAAAGAAGGTGTTTCCGCTTTGGAAGTTGTTATGACCAAAATTGGTGCTGGAGGAAAATTTGATAAGGACTCCTATAAAGTTTCGGGAGGCTTGCATGGCGTGGGTGTGAGTTGTGTAAATGCCCTTTCAGAACATTTAAAAGCAACAGTTTACAGAGAAGGAAAAGTATGGGAACAAGAATATGAAAGAGGAAAAACACTCTACCCTGTTAAAGTGGTTGGAGATTCTGACCAAACCGGAACAGTTGTAACCTTTAGAGCGGACCCGACTATATTCACCCAGACTGAGATTGAATACAACTACGATACGTTGGCAAGCAGGTTGCGTGAACTGGCATTTCTAAATAAAGGTATAACTATAACCCTAACAGATAAGCGTCATAAAAAAGAAGATGGAGAGTTTGAAGGCGAAACGTTCTTTTCAGAAAATGGATTAACTGAATTCGTTCAGTTTCTTGATGGTAACAGGGAACCTCTAATGAAGGACGTCATTGCTTTCGAAGGTGAGAAAAATGGGGTTCCGGTGGAGGTTGCCATGATTTATAACACATCTTACTCAGAAAATTTACACTCCTATGTAAATAATATCAACACACATGAAGGAGGAACCCATTTAACAGGATTCAGACGTGGCTTGACACATACCCTAAAGAAATATGCCGATTCCTCTGGAATGACCGACAAGTTAAAGTTCGATATAGCCGGTGATGATTTTAGAGAAGGACTCACGGCTATCATTTCTGTAAAGGTGCAGGAACCGCAGTTCGAAGGGCAAACTAAAACGAAGTTAGGAAACCGAGAAGTATCTGCTTCTGTAAGTCAGGCTGTATCAGAAATGTTATCAGATTATTTGGAAGAACATCCGGATGACGCCAAGATCATTGTTCAAAAAGTAATATTGGCTGCTCAGGCAAGACATGCTGCTCAAAAAGCTCGTGAAATGGTTCAAAGAAAAACCGTTATGAGCATAGGTGGTTTACCTGGAAAATTAAGCGATTGTTCCAATGAGAATCCTGAAGAGTGCGAAGTATTTCTGGTTGAGGGAGATTCTGCTGGAGGTACTGCAAAACAAGGGCGAGACAGAGCATTCCAAGCCATTTTGCCTTTAAGAGGGAAAATATTGAATGTGGAAAAGGCGATGCAGCATAAAGTATTTGAAAATGAAGAGATCAGGAATATTTTTACAGCTTTAGGTGTGACCATTGGTACAGAAGAAGATAGTAAAGCTTTAAATCTGTCAAAATTAAGATATCACAAAGTGGTCATTATGTGTGATGCCGATATTGATGGTAGTCATATAGCGACTCTTATTCTAACTTTTTTCTTTAGATACATGAAAGAGTTGATCGAGAACGGCCATATTTACATTGCAACACCTCCATTGTATCTTATTAAGAAGGGAGCTAAAAAGCAATATGCTTGGAGTGATAAAGAACGCGATGAGATCGTTGAAAGAATGGGAGGAGCAAGTATACAACGTTATAAAGGTCTCGGTGAAATGAATGCTGAGCAACTATGGGACACAACAATGAATCCGGAATTTAGAACACTTAGGCAAGTACAAATAGACAATGGTTCTGAAGCTGATAGAATTTTTTCAATGCTTATGGGAGATGACGTGCCACCAAGACGAGAGTTTATCGAGAAAAATGCCGTTTATGCTAATATAGATGCATAAATTAAAATATCTTTTTCTGTTTTATTCGACTTTGTCGTTCGCACAATTAGATGACATAGCTAACATTGCTTCAGACCTGGTTTTTTTAGCCGATAAATATGTTTCTCCGGCTGCAGATGCTTCTGTTTATCAGTTTTCAGGAGGCTGGTATACCAGTGCTAAAAAAAGGGATCTATGGGATTTGCAGGTTTCCCTTCAAGGTAATTTATTGTTTATTCCAAATAAGTCTAAAAGTTTTGTATTTAGTGAATTCGAATTACAAAACTTATCAGTTAAAGGAGAAGAAACTTCGGCAAGCACACCCTCGGCTTTGGGCGGAACGAATATTGTTGTTTTAGAAGGTACTCTAGGAAATGATTCATTCGAATTTGATTCACCGCAAGGCATAGATGAATCTTATGTCAAGCATGTACAACTTCAGGCAAGTTTAGGAGTATGGAAAGGGACATCATTAATCGCGAGGTTCTCTCCAAAGATCCAGATTAATAAAACCTATTACCAGATTTTAGGATTTGGGATTCAACATAATTTTTCTCAAGGGATTCCCAGCATGAGTGAATCTTCATTTAGCCTTGCCGGATTACTTACTTACTCGTTTTATACTGTTGGTGATAAATTTACACCAGTTAGCCTTCCAATTGGAGAGTTGAGTTCTGTAATAGTAGACGGCCAATCTGTTATGTTCAATGTCATAGCATCAAAGGAAATAGATAGATTTAATGTCTCCACAGCAGTAGGAATCACCTCAAGTAAATTTGATTATAAAGTAGGGGGTAAAGGCGACCTGGTAATCAATACTTTAAATCAAGCACTTGATTCTTTAAATGAAAGTAAATCCATATTTAAAGCTGATATTGGAATAGATTATAGAATTTCCGATTTTTCAATTAACACCATGTTGACCTTTGGAAAATATACGAATCTTATTTTTGGATTGAACTATAATTTGTAATCACTGTACTAAATTCTTATAAATAAATAGATTTGTTTTTTATCGATAAACTGATTATAATCTTCGATAAATTGCTCATTGTTGCATTTTTTTTTACTTTTGTTCTTTAACCTACAATCTTTGTCATGAAAAATCTACTGTTCCTGATGTCATTTCTTTTAATGACCATTTCACCCAGAGCCCAAGAATTAGAAAGTATTTTAATCGCTGCCGATGATGCCAGTAAAATAACTGAAAGTTATATAAATCCTGTCATTAAAGGGTTGTTATATGATATGAATGCAGGCTGGTATTCCACGGCCAAAGTTCATAAGAAATTTGGATTTGATATCACGATCAATGCGAATCTTGCTATTGTGCCTAGCGCAGATCAATTTTTCGACTTTAATCAATCAGATTATCAATATTTGGAAACGGCAAATGGAGAAACAACTTTGCCAACAGTTATGAGTGAAGATGATTCTGATACAACGATAGATGTTAGTGTTCCTTTAGGTGGAGATCAATATAAAGTAGGGAGTTTTGAAATGCCGGGAGGAATTGCAGATGATTTACCGCTAAATGCAGTCCCTGCACCTATGGTTCAAGTAGGTTTAGGACTTCCGTTTAAGACAGACCTGAAAGTAAGAATGGTTCCAACTCTGAACTTTGATGATCAGGTGGAGGCAAGTTTACTTGGTTTGGGCCTGCAACATGATCTGACACAATACTTAGGACCTATAGATAAATTACCATTAAGCGTATCAATTCTGGGAGCGTTTTCCAATATGAAGGTTTCTTATTTAATTGAAGACGATTCTAATTCAGATGATGTAACTGTCGCAAATGGCGAAGCTGAATTCAAAATGGACACCTATACAATACAAGCCCTGGCATCCCTGGATTTTAAGATCATTACCATATACGGTGGCATTGGATATAACAGTGGTAAGGCAACTGCCAAACTGAAAGGCGATTACGAACTGGAATACGAAATTCAGGATGGTGCTGGAAATATAATCACAACTTCTACAGAAACGGTTAGTGATCCTATTAATTTGGATTTTGACACCAATGGTGTTAGAGCAAGTCTAGGAACAAGAATAAATATTGCATTCTTTAAAATATTTGGTGAATACACGATTCAAGAGTATAATACTGTTACAGCTGGAATAGCGTTCAGTTTCAGATAAAAAAACAACCTCAATAGAATATGAAAGCATATGACAAAAATCATATGCTTTTTTTATTTCAAAGCAATTATAATTAGTAATTTTGTACCTATATAAACAACCTAAAATAAATCAATAAACAAATGAAAGTAACAATAGTAGGTGCGGGAGCCGTAGGCGCAAGTTGTGCAGAATACATAGCGATTAAAGATTTCGCTTCAGAAGTAGTATTATTAGATATAAAAGAAGGTTATGCAGAAGGTAAAGCAATGGACCTTATGCAATGCGCATCTTTAAATAGTTTTGACACAAAAATAACAGGAACAACTGGCGATTATTCAAAAACAGCTAACAGCGATATCTGTGTAATTACTTCCGGAATTCCACGTAAGCCGGGAATGACTCGAGAAGAATTGATCGGTATAAATGCTGGAATTGTTAAAGATGTTTCTACAAATTTAATCAAGCATTCACCGGATACGATTTTAATTGTTGTTAGTAATCCAATGGATACGATGACTTATTTAGCTCACCAATCAACTGGCTTGCCTAAACACAGGATTATTGGAATGGGAGGTGCACTGGATTCTGCTCGTTTCAAATACAGATTAGCTGAAGCATTAGATGCTCCTATTAGCGATGTTGACGGAATGGTACTTGGAATGCATAGTGATACGGGGATGATCCCTTTAACTTCTCTTGCAACCAGAAACAGTGTTAAAGTATCAGAATTCTTATCAGAAGATAGGCTTGAACAAGTAAAAGAAGATACAAAGGTTGGTGGCGCAACATTAACTAAATTATTAGGAACTTCAGCATGGTACGCACCAGGAGCAGCAGTATCTGCTATGGTTCAGGCTATTGCCTGCGATCTTAAAAAAATGTTCCCTTGTTCTGCTTTGTTAGATGGTGAGTATGGATTAAGTGATCTTTGTATTGGTGTTCCGGTAATTATCGGTAAAAATGGTATTGAAGAAATCGTTAAGATCGATTTAAGCGATGCTGAAAAAGCGCATATGGAAAAAAGTGCTGAGGCTGTAAAAGTTGTTAATGGTTTACTATAGGCAAGCATTAGCTCTATTAAACGTATATTAAATTAGTAAAGACTGTAGAAATACAGTCTTTATTTTTATATTTGGCGGATGAAATTAAAATGGCATATAAGTATTTTAATTCTGTTTCTGACCATTTTAGGTATTGGTCAACATCAAATTATAGTTCCAAATCAGGAAATTGTTGTTCATTTTGATGATGATGATGTTACGTCTGAAGAAACTCAGAAGACTATTGCAATTGTAATAAAGCAATTACAAATTGCAGGCGCTGATAATATAATTGTTAATGAGGGTAATGATGGAAGACTCAAAATTTTATATTACAGTGATTTTGAGGTCACAAAAATAAAAAATATCCTTTCACAGCAGAGTCAATTGGAATTTGGTATTGAAAATAGCCAAGATGAAAATGACTCTAATAGTCCCTTCGAAGGTAATCAAAGCGCATATAATCTTGATTTTTATGAAATCCAAAAAGAATCTTACACAGATTGGGATTTCAATGGAACGAATATTTTAGAATTAAAGCCTGAAGGGAATAGATTTTCAAAACCTAAAGTTTACACTACAATAAATGGAATTGATTTTAAGGAAGCTTATTCTAATGTTAGCTATAACATTCATTATGCATTTGCAATAGCAATTGATAATACCTTAATTAAGATTCCGGAGGTTCGTGCAGGGCCAGAGGCTTAATTCAATTCAATAGAAACAGCTTTTTTACAACCTATGCTGAACTTTTTCAGTATTAAAAAGCGATTACCACTATCACATTTAACCAAACAAAATAATTGTCAAATCATGAGGTAAATTCTATATTTGCTCGTTTCATAAATTTGACCACAAATAAAAATAGAATGCAAAACAAAGGATTAGTAAAACTGTTTGCTTTATTATTCGGATTAGTAAGTATTTACCAATTATCGTTTACTTTTAAAGCAAATCAAATTGAAAACAAAGGCAATGAGGTTGCTGTAAGCAGAATAGATGAATCTGTTGAAGATTATAGCGCGCTAAGAGCAGAAGAATCTCGCCAATATTTAGATTCTCTTACCAACGAAAAGGTTTTTGACATTGGCATTGCCGATTATACTTACAAAGAAGTAAAAGATAAAGAACTTAAAAAAGGTCTTGATCTGCAAGGAGGTATCAGCGTGATACTGCAGGTTTCTGTAAAGGATATTTTGAAAGGCTTGGCTAATAATAGTAAGGATCCAATCTTTAATAAAGCCTTAAATGATGCAGAAGAATTACAAAAGAATAGCCAAAACACATATCTCGAGGATTTCTTCGTAGCCTTTGATGCCATTAAGGGTGGCGATACTAAATTGGCGTCCCCTGATATTTTTGCGAATAGAACACTGAGCGATGAAATAAAATTCAATATGAGCGATGATGATGTCAAGCCTATATTGAGTACAAAAATTGATGAGTCAATAATTTCAGCGTTCGAAGTATTACGAAAGCGTATTGACCAGTTTGGAGTAACACAACCTAATATACAGAGATTGGGTAGTTCCGGTCGTATTCTAGTTGAATTGCCTGGTGCCAGAGATGTGGAGCGAGCCACAGGATTACTGCAGAGTACGGCTCAACTGGAATTCTGGGATGCCCATAAAGGTGAAGAGTTCGCTGGGTTTTTAGCTCAGGCCAACGAGGTCCTTAAGGACATTGTAGATGTTAAAGCAGAAGAAGTAGTTGCAGAAGAAGATGCCGAAACTCCAGTAGACGACACAGAAGCTCAAATAGATGATCTTTTAGGTGATGAGGCTGAGAATGAAGAGCCAGGTGTTGGTATTAATCCAATTGGTGATTTAATAAAAGGATTCGGATATAGAGGAGGTCCAATAGTGGCCCAGTTCGATATCAAAGACAAAGATAAGGTATGGGAATACTTAAATTTACCTCAGGTAAGATCTTTATTGCCAGCGGAACAACGTTATGTAAAATTTGCCTTTGGTAAACCGGAGAATAACAGTGAAATAATTGACTTGTATGCATTAAAAGGTAATAATGATAATATACCAGAATTAAGTGGAAGTGTTATTACGGATGCAAGGCAATCTTATGATAGTTATGGTAAACCATCTGTAAGCATGCAGATGAATAATAAAGGAGCTAAAACCTGGGAGACTATGACCGGCAGGGCTTATAGTCAGCAGAGTCAGATTGCAATTGTTCTAGATGATATAGTATACTCCGCACCAGGTGTTACCAGTGGGCCAATAGCTGGAGGGAATTCTGAAATTTCTGGTAGTTTTACGCTTAATGAAGCAATCGATTTAGCTAATGTTCTTAGGGCAGGTAAACTTCCTGCATCAGCAGATATTATTCAAAAAGAAGTTGTTGGACCATCCTTAGGTCAGGAGGCGATTGACAGTGGTTTAAATTCGTTCTTAATTGCATTATTATTGGTGTTGTTATGGATGATATTTTATTATGGCAAGGGCGGAATTTTTGCTGATATAGCATTACTATTAAACCTGTTATTGATATTCGGAATTCTATCAGGATTAGGAGCAGTTTTAACCTTACCTGGAATTGCAGGTATTGTTTTAACAATTGGTATGTCGGTAGATGCTAATGTTTTGATCTTTGAGCGCGTTAGAGAGGAATTATATAAAGGGAAAGATCAAAAATCGGCTGTAAAAGATGGATTTGCCAATGCATTATCTTCAATTTTGGATGCGAATATTACAACCGGTTTAACTGCGCTTATTCTATTCATCTTTGGTACGGGACCAATTAAAGGATTTGCTACAACTCTTCTAATAGGTATAATGACTTCCTTATTCACTGCAATTTTTATAACACGGTTGTTGGTAGATTGGTATGTTGGAAAAGGAAATAAACTGGAATTCTCAACCGGATTAACTAAAAACTTATTTAGAAATATTAATATTGAATTCCTTAAAAAGAGAAAAATTTCTTTTGTAATCTCTGGTATTTTCTTGATTGTCAGCTTAAGTTCTTTATGGACAAATGGATTAGACCAAGGTGTAGATTTTATTGGTGGTAGAACGTATCAGGTAAGATTTGCTCAGGATGTAAGTGCTACAGAGGTTACAAGTTCGTTAGTAGAAGCTTTTGGAAGTGCAGATGCTAAGACCTTTGGAGATGCCAATCAGTTGAAGATTACAACAAAATATAAAGTAGATGAAACTGGTGCTGAAATAGACGAGGAAATCAGATATTCAGTTTATACTGTACTACAGCAGTATTTACCAAGTGGGTTTAGTTATGAGGATTTTATAAGTGAATCTGAAGACAAGCAAGTAGGTTTAATGAAACGATACAAAGTTAGTCCTACTATTGCAGATGATATTAAAAAAGCTTCATACTGGGCTATTTTAGGATCGTTAATTGTAGTTTTCTTATACATTTTATTACGATTTAAAAGATGGCAATATTCTCTTGGTGCTGTAGCAGCAGTGTTCCATGACGTATTGATTGTATTGGGAATATTCTCATTAACATATAAGTTCATGCCATTTAATATGGAAATAGATCAGGCCTTTATAGCAGCTATACTAACTGTTATTGGGTACTCATTAAATGATACTGTGGTTGTATTTGATAGAATTCGTGAGTTCTTTAATGAGCATACTAGCTGGGAATTTAATAGAACGGTTGATTCTGCCCTAAGCAGTACTTTAAGTCGTACGTTAAATACATCTCTAACCACCTTAGTGGTATTGTTATCGATATTCATTTTTGGAGGCGATTCTATCAGAGGATTTATGTTTGCATTGATTGTGGGAGTAATTGTGGGTACATATTCATCATTATTCATAGCAACTCCAATTATGTATGATTCAATTAAGAAGAAAGACGATAAGGGCTTAGAAAGGAAAGTAAAAGAAGAACCTGTTGAAGAAAAGAAAAAGAAGAAGAAGAAAAAGAAAAGAAAAAAGAATTAAGTTATTATTATAAACTAAAAGAGGTCATTTATTTAATGACCTCTTTTTTATTGTTATCGTTGTAAATTTTTTTATTCCATTTTAGTGTATTCCATTCTGTCACCTATTTCCAATAACCATTTTTCTGCCAGCCCTGCATTAACCTCTAAAACATACTGAGCTGGAACTTTTGATGGAAGAGAACGTTCATCAAAAGGTTTTGCGTTTTCTTGAAAACTTACAATAAGGTTGTTGTTATCTATAAATATCAGATCAAGAGGGAATTTAGTGTTTCGCATATAGAAATAACGCTGTTGCATGGCTGGGAAAACAAACAGCATGCCTCTATCTTCTTGCATAGAACTTCTATACATTAAGCCAGTTTGTATGTCGTAGTCAGAATCAGCTATTTCTATATCTAGTTTAACAAGTAAAGAGTCGGTAAGAGATTTGTAAAGTTTTAATTCACCTTCTTTTTTGAAAGTAACCTCAACGGGTTTTACCTCTTTACTCTTATTGTTGCAATTCACAATAATTAAACAAGACAAACCTAAACAAAAAAGGGTAAGTATGTAACGCCCTGACATATTAATTAACTAGCTTTTGTTTTATATTTAAACATAAAATATAGTCCAATTATTACAAAAGGAATGCTGAGCCATTGCCCTGTATTTAATAACCATTCAGCACGTTCATTTACCTGTGCTTCCTTAACAAACTCAACAAAGAACCTTATGGTCCACAAAACAACTAAAAAGAGACCGAATAAGTACCCTGATTTGTCACCTTTTGTAGTTTTTGTATAAACAAACCATAGTATAAAAAACAATACAACATAGCTAATTGCTTCGTATAATTGAGCTGGGTGTCTATATGGAACGGCTTCTAATAAATTTTGAAATTTAGGATTATCGGTTATAGCTGCATAAGCGTCTTTATAGTTCTTAATTCCTGTTCTTTGCATAATCTCATTCTTGCCATATTGGTCCTGAATAAATCGTACGCCAAGATTGGAATCAGTTATCTTACCAATAATTTCTGAGTTAATAAAATTGCCAAATCTAATAAAAACTGCTCCGGAAGCAACAGGAATCACTATCCTGTCCAATATCCACATTAAGGATTTGTAAGTGTATTTTTTTCGATACAAATACATGCCAATTATAATTCCAATTGCAGCACCATGACTTGCTAATCCTTGAAAACCAGTAAATTCAAATCCGCCTTTAAATCTGAATGGTAGAAAGATGCTGAAAAAGTCTTCACTTATTAACTCTGATTGATAGAAAATAACGTGACCCAATCTAGCACCAATCATGGTTGCTAAAACAGTATATAAAAACAGCGGGTCTAAATATTTTAAAGGAATTTTTTCTCTTTTAAAAATCCATTTCATTATTTGTAATCCCAAAAGAAATGCAATTAACCACATTAAACTATAAAAGTGAATTTTAAAATTGCCAATTATATCAATTCCTGTTAACGGATTCCAATCAAATTTTAGTAATTGCATTTTGTATGTTTTACTGGGTAAATATAACTATTTGCAAACGGATGAAAAAGAAATAAAATAAATTGCTGATCCTATTTTTTTGGATGGTCATCAGGAACTGGATCATAACCAGATCGTCCCCATGGATGACAACTAAAAATCCGCTTCAATGCCAGCCAGCCACCTTTGAAAAAGCCATGTTTTTCTAATGCTTCCCTGGTATAATTTGAACAAGTTGGTTGAAATCGGCAAGTAGCAGGTGTGAAAGGCGAAATTAGAGTCTGGTAAATTTTAATTAATATTAAAAAAGGTGCAGTCAATAATTTTTTCATAACTAATTGGTCGAGAAAGTAGTTCCATCTTTACCATCTTGTAACTGAATACCAGCAGCGGCTAATTCATCTCGAATCTTATCCGAAAGTGCAAAATCTTTTTGCTCTCTGGCTTCCTGTCTTAATTTAATTAATAACTCGACAGCACCAGATAGCTTTTCAGCGCCGGCTAAATCTTGGGATTTAGTATTAGTTAATCCTAAAACATCGAAAACAAAACTACTAACAGTAGTCCTAAGAACATTCAGATCGGCTTCGGTTATAGTAGCTTGACCTTCATTCACCTGGTTAATAAATTTAGAAGCGTCGAATAGTTTAGCAATTAAAATAGGTGTGTTAAAATCATCATTCATGGCATCATAGCATTTTTGTTTCCATGAAGTCACATTGAATGTTGAAGTTTCAGATGTACTTAAAGAATCCAATAGATCAATAGCATCCATTAATCTGTTAAAACCTTTTTCGGCAGCTAATAACCCATCATTGGTAAAGTCTAAAATACTTCTGTAATGAGCTTGAAGCATAAAAAACCTTGCTACACTAGGTGAATAGGCCTTGGTTATATGCGGATTGTCTCCGGTAAATATTTCATTAGGTAAAATAAAATTCCCTGTTGATTTGGCCATTTTTTTACCATTCATAATGAGCATATTGGCATGCATCCAAAAATTGACGGGATCTTCATTATGTGCGGCTTCTGCCTGAGCTATTTCACATTCGTGATGTGGGAATTTTAAGTCCATTCCACCACCATGAATATCAAATCTCTCTCCTAAGTATTTCGTACTCATTACGGTACACTCAAGATGCCAGCCCGGAAAACCATCACTCCATGGAGAAGGCCAACGCATAATATGTTCTGGTTCCGCTTTTTTCCAAAGTGCGAAGTCCTGTGGATTTTTCTTATCAGATTGGCCCTCAAGTTCACGTGTATTATGTATTAGATCTTCAAGCTTCCGTTTACTTAGAATTCCGTAATTATGAGATTTATTATACTTATGGACATCAAAATAAACCGATCCATTCACCTCATAAGCAAACCCATTTTTAAGTATCTCTTTGATGATCTCGATTTGTTCAATAATGTGCCCTGTAGCAGTAGGTTCTATACTGGGCGGTAAAAAATTGAATTTATTAAGAATATTGTGAAAATCAACGGTATAACGCTGAACAATTTCCATTGGTTCTATAGCTTCTAAACGCGCCTTTTTCGCTATTCTGTCTTCTCCAACATCGGCATCATTTTCCAAATGACCAGCATCTGTAATATTTCTGACATATCTCACTTTGAAACCGAGATGTTTAAAGTACCGATAAATGACATCGAACGACATAAAAGTTCTTACATTACCTAAATGAACATTACTGTAAACAGTTGGTCCACATACGTACATGCCTATATGACCTGCGTTTATAGGTTTGAATAATTCCTTTATGCCACTTAAAGAATTATAGATTTTGATTTGCTGATCTTTATAAAGCTGCATGAAAACAGATTTAAGAAATATTTTTTAGAATTCTGTTTCTAATTTAATGTAGTCTAAAAATTCTCTTTTCGTCTTACTATTTTTGAATTTACCTCCAAATTCAGAAGTTACGGTGCTGCTGTCTACATCTCTAATTCCCCTGGAATTAACACAAAGATGTTTAGCATCAATTACACAGGCAACATCTTTTGTATTTAATACTTTTTGAAGCTCTTTAACTACCTGGATAGTTAATCGTTCCTGGACTTGAGGTCTTTTAGCAAAATAATCAACAATTCTATTCATTTTTGAAAGCCCTACAACCGTACCATTGGAGATATATGCCACATGAGCCTTGCCCACAATTGGCAACAAATGATGCTCGCAAGTTGAATAGACCGTTATATTTTTTTCTACAAGCATTTCACCATATTTATACTTGTTCTGAAATGTAGAAGGTTTTGGTCTTCTTTCTGGATTCAAGCCTCCAAATACTTCATTAACAAACATTTTAGCAACACGCAATGGTGTGCCATTTAAACTGTCATCGGTCAAATCCAGTCCTAATGTTTCCAAGATGTGTCTCACATCATCTTTAATAACATCAATCTTCTGTTCATTGGTAAGCTTGGCATATTCGGACTTGTTGTGGTAGCGAAAATGAATGCCAGTCTTGCCGATACCAGCTTTCGTACCAAAATCAGAGACTTCTGCCATCACATCTGAGATTTGGCCTGCATTATGTTTGCCATTTGCCTGGTCAAGGTTTCTTTTCTTCACCACTGGATCTTTGGGAAGCAAGTAGGCAACTGCTGCCTCAAAATCTCCTCTCTTTCCATCAGGTCCAGTGTTGTCCAAAATGTTTACCATGTCCACCTGGAGGCCAGCATCATCTGACTCAATCACATCAAGCACAAATCCGACTCGCAAATGAGCATTGGGGAGCTGATACTCAACATAGGTTATGCAGGCTTCCAGAGACACATAGGCATTATGATGGAGCTGTACAAATTTCTTGAGAGTAAAGTTCTGTGTACCCTTCCACTTTTGTGTGTGCATAAGGTTCATAGCTTTCTTGATCTTGGCCTCCCACTTGTCCGTTCTGGCATACTGAGCAATCATCACTAGAAATGCTCCTCTGCCATTCTTGCCATGTTGGAAGGGCTTGATACTGTCAGCATAGGGGTACT
>CAJHYL010000003.1_pt1 | contig 16841 bp, 27 predicted proteins | sample 9198761 | NCBI WGS metagenome assembly CAJHYL01 (sample SAMEA7708360, study PRJEB35096) | sediment metagenome | biome: marine neritic benthic zone biome [ENVO:01000025]; feature: sediment [ENVO:00002007]; material: shallow marine sediment [ENVO:03000034] sea grass bed [ENVO_01000059] ...
AGATTTTGATAATCTGGTAACGAAGCAATCTCATTAAAGAATAAAGATTGATTGACTGTGATCTCAGTCTTTTTAGGACCAGCAGCCGCTCCAGAACCAGACTTGGTAGTAATTACAATTACACCATTTCTACCCTGAGTACCGTAAAGTGTTGCAGCAGCAAGACCTTTTAATACGTTTACACTCTCGATGTTGTTTGGATCAAGATCCAAGAATCTAGAAGTACCAACATTACCTGATGCGAATGAACCCTGAGGGGTGTTTGTGTCACTACTAAAAGGAACACCATCCACAACGAATAACGCCTGGTTACTACCAGTAATAGAGTTATAACCTCTAATTACAACATTTGTTGCAGATCCTGAAGTACCACTCTGAGCTGTAATTTGAACCCCAGATGCTTTACCAGATAATACTCTGGCAACATCACCTTCTGTACGTGATTCAATGTCCTCTGAAGTGACTTCACTTACTGCATAACCAAGAGCTTTTTTCTCTCTCTTAATACCTTGCGCAGTTACAACAACCTCTTGAAGCTCGGCAACATCTTCACTTAGAGTTACATTAATTGTTGTTGCAGCACCAACAGTACGTCGTTCAGTTCTGTAACCTACAAACGAGTAAACTAATACATCACCTTGGTTGGCTTGTATGCTATAGTTACCGTCAAAGTCAGACTGTGTACCTGTAGAAGTGCCTTCTACAATAATGTTAACCCCAGGAAGTGGTCCCGCTTCATCAGATACCGTTCCTGAAACTGTTGTTTGCGCAAAAGATAAATGCACAAAAAACGCTAGCATTAGCGTTAAAATTCCACTAAACTTTGTTTTCATTTTATAATTTATTTGAATTAGTCTATGCCAAAAATCATAATAAAAAGTTAATAAAACAATAAATAAGGGTTAAAATTTTCAATTTTTTTTGGAAGAGACCTTTACCTATAAGCAACTCCGTCAGAATAGGGCATTTAAACTTAAATGGATTTTAGAATCAGAAATCTTAAATTTTTGACCTTCAAATTTTCCACTTGCGTAATTAAATCTAAGAAGTCCTGCTTTAGTAAGGATACCAAACCCAAATCCCACTCCAAACAATTTTTGATCCACCATTGAAATGTCGTTTTCTAAATAGGCAGCATCAAATATAGAATGCACATAAATGGCATTGTTAAGCTGGTATCTGTATTCAGTATTTAATACACCAAACAATGTGGCTTCTAAACTATTCTCTTCAAAACCACGTATGGATCTTATCCCGCCAAATCGCAATAATTCGTTGTCAAAATAATTATCAGAAAGTAATCCCGAAGTTAAACCGTTTATGTAAATGCTATTCTTCTCGTTTAAATTAAAAATCTTAGCCGCATTAAAAAAGAAGCTTTGTTGTGATAGTGTTTCACCACCCTGTTTTCGATCCCCAATTCCAAATGCGCCATCTACACTAAAGTTAATTGGAAATAATAAACTGTTATTTTGAGTTTTGAGGTAATTATACTTAATGGTGTACATAGTCGTATTATAATCATCTATGTTGGTATTTAGTTGATCGAGAAGATCATTCGATTGAAAGGATTTAACGCCAATAAATAATCGTTGACTTTTATTTATTTGATAAAATATATCAGCCGCTTGACTCACCGTGGTGAAGGTCGAATCTTTTTTAAATATGTTTAAATTGAGTTCGACACCTAATGGGGAGTTAAAAAGATAGGGCGCACTTACCTGTACGTTAAATGTTTTTTGATCGATCTCATCACTTTTGTAATTCAAACGAATAGCTTCACCATAATTTAGATTATTTACTAATTGTAAATCTAAATACCCATCAAACTCTAATTTGTTTGTTTCCTCATTAGTACCGAAACCCAAAAAACCATCAAATGTATTGCGCTTTACTTTTTCAAGATACAAGTATAAACTTGTAGAGTCTTTAGTAAATAGAACTTCAGGAGATCGCACCTGATTGGCAAATGGCAAATTACTTAAACTTGCTGTTTGTTGTTCTATGGCTTCAAGGTTAAAAACATCATTCGTTTTAATTTTAAGAAAATGTTTGAGATAAGATTTTGGAAATTTTTCATAACCCTTCAAGACAATGGCATTGATAAATCTTTTTTTGTCATATGTAATTTCTAAATCTGCTTGAAGGTTTTTCTCATCTTTCTTTTTGAGATTGATCAGCTTTAAATTTGCAAAGGGTTGACCGTTTTTTATGATTTCATTTGTAAGTACATTAAGGATAGTTTCTGTTGAAGCAATAGAAGTGACAAAATAGTCTTCATTAGATTCTTCTAAAAGGTTTTTTAAAATAGGTGCTAAATTGTCTTTTTTTGAGGTATATATATATATGGTGTAAAATCGACGTTGTAAACTGAAGTTTGATAGGTAGCTGCTGTCATTAATTTTTTTAGTTTCTAGAACTTCATTTTCTATAAATCCCAGTCGCTGAAGACGTAGTTGAGTACTATCTATTTCTCGTTGGAGAGAAATATAATCATCAAAACTTTTGCCATATCCCAACGAATCTATTACTGCGCTTTCAGCCTCAGACTGGCCAATAATCTGTAAGTGTAATTGCTGACCAGCAGAAAATTGCCCAAATAATAGAACTAGAATTAAGAAGACAAGGGTTCTTCTAAACATATAAATAGTTTGACTCAAGATGCTAAAACTAACGTAAAATTTCTCTAAAAAATATCTGGCCAAAATTTATTTTTCAAAGTGAGGTAAAATTACGCTTGTTAGATTTGAATTATTGATATTAATTTCTACCTTTGCAGCCCTCTAAGTAGAGGGTTTTTAAATTTTTATTAAAAATATTTATGCCAACAATTTCACAATTAGTACGAAAAGGAAGAGCCAAAATAACCAAGAAGAGTAAATCGGCTGCTTTGGATTCGTGTCCGCAAAGACGTGGAGTTTTTAAGCTTGTATATACTACAACACCTAAGAAACCTAATTCTGCAATACGTAAAGTTGCAAGGGTAAAGTTAACAAATGGTAATGAAGTTAACGCCTACATTCCAGGTGAAGGACACAATCTTCAAGAGCACTCGATAGTATTGGTTAGAGGTGGAAGGGTAAAAGATTTGCCAGGTGTTAGATATCACATTGTGCGCGGCGCTTTAGACACAGCAGGTGTTGAAGGTCGAACACAACGTAGATCTAAGTATGGAGCAAAACGCCCTAAAAAGTAATTTAAACTTAAGAAGAAGACATGAGAAAAAGACAGGCGAAAAAAAGACCTCTTTTACCAGATCCGCGTTTTAACGATCAATTAGTAACACGTTTCGTTAATATGATGATGTGGGACGGTAAGAAGTCAGTGGCTTTCAGATGCTTCTACGATGCAATTGATATTGTAGAAGAGAAAAAGAATGACGACGAAAAAACTGCTTTAGAAGTTTGGAAAGATGCCTTATCTAATGTGATGCCTCACGTAGAAGTACGTAGTCGTCGTGTAGGTGGTGCAACATTTCAAATTCCAATGCAAATTCGTCCAGACCGCAAAATCTCAACAGCCATGAAATGGTTGATCAGTTTTGCGCGTAAACGTAACGAAAAATCTATGGCTCAGAAGTTGGCTGCAGAAGTATTGGCTGCTGCTAAAGAAGAAGGTGCTGCGGTTAAGAAAAGAGTCGACACACATAAAATGGCAGAAGCCAATAAAGCATTCTCACATTTTAGATTTTAATTAAGATGGCCCAAAGAGATTTAAAATATACAAGAAACATAGGTATTGCTGCACATATTGATGCAGGAAAAACCACAACTACAGAACGTATTCTGTATTATACTGGTGTGTCTCATAAAATTGGTGAAGTACACGATGGTGCTGCAACAATGGACTGGATGGAGCAAGAGCAAGAGCGAGGTATTACAATTACTTCTGCTGCAACAACATGTACATGGGAATTTCCAACAGAAAACGGACAACCAACTGCAGATGCAAAAGGATACCACTTTAATATAATTGATACACCTGGTCACGTTGATTTTACCGTTGAGGTAAATCGTTCATTACGTGTTTTAGATGGGTTAGTGTTTTTATTTAGTGCTGTTGATGGCGTTGAGCCTCAATCTGAAACTAATTGGAGATTAGCCGACAATTATAAAGTGCCACGTATTGGTTTCGTGAACAAGATGGACCGTCAAGGGTCTAACTTTATGAACGTTTGCCAACAAGTAAAAGAAATGTTAGGATCTAATGCTGTACCAATTGTTTTACCAATTGGTGATGAGATAGATTTTAAAGGTATTGTAGACCTTGTTAAGAACAGAGCCATTGTATGGCATGATGAAACACAAGGCGCAACATTCGATGTGATTGAAATTCCAGAAGAGTTAAAAGAAGAAGCTGCCGAGTATAGAGCACTACTTATTGAAGAAGTAGCTGGATATGACGAGAATCTTCTTGAAAAATTCATGGAGGATGAAGATTCAATTACAGAAGATGAAGTACATGCTGCCTTAAGAGCTGCAGTAATGGACATGTCTATTATTCCAATGATATGTGGTTCAGCTTTTAAAAATAAAGGTGTTCAGTTTTTATTAGATGCGGTATGTCGCTATTTGCCATCTCCTATAGATAAAGATGCTATTGTAGGAACAGATCCTAATTCTGGAAATGAGATTGCTCGTAAACCAGACGTAAGCGATCCATTTGCTGCCTTAGCATTTAAGATCGCTACCGATCCTTTCGTAGGACGTTTAGCGTTCTTTAGAGCGTATTCAGGAAGATTGAATGCAGGGTCATACGTATTAAATAACCGATCTGGTAAGAAAGAACGTATATCACGTATTTACCAAATGCACTCTAATAAACAAAATGCTATCGATTTTATCGAAGCTGGAGATATTGGAGCGGCTGTTGGATTTAAGGACATCAAAACTGGTGATACCTTATCTGATGAGAAGAATCCTATTGTATTAGAATCAATGGACTTCCCAGATCCGGTAATCGGTATTGCTGTTGAACCTAAAACTAAAGCTGATGTTGATAAGTTGGGTATGGCACTTGCTAAATTAGCAGAAGAAGATCCAACATTTACAGTGAGAACAGATGAAGCTTCAGGACAGACAATTATTTCTGGAATGGGTGAGCTTCACTTAGATATTATTGTTGACCGTTTGAAACGTGAATTCAAAGTTGAAGTAAATCAAGGTCAACCTCAAGTAGAGTACAAAGAAGCTATTACACGTGTGGCAGAGCATAGAGAGGTTTATAAGAAACAATCTGGTGGTCGTGGTAAATTCGCCGATATAGTATTTAAACTTGAGCCTGCTGAAGAAGGTAAACAAGGTTTAGAATTTGTCTCTGCCATAAAAGGAGGTAATGTACCTAAAGAGTTTGTTCCTTCAGTAGAAAAAGGATTTAAAATGGCTATGCAAAACGGACCTCTAGCAGGTTATGAAGTAGATTCTATGAAAGTGACACTGATTGATGGGTCTTATCACGATGTTGACTCGGATCAATTATCATTCGAATTGGCTGCCAAACTAGGCTTTAAAGCAGCTTCTAAAGCGGCAAAAGCAGTGATTATGGAGCCAATCATGAAACTTGAAGTTTTAACTCCTGAAGAAAGTATGGGAGATATTGTAGGTGACCTTAACCGTCGTCGTGGTCAGGTAAATGACATGAGCGATCGTGCAGGTTCTAAGGTTGTAAAAGCAATTGTACCATTATCAGAAATGTTTGGGTATGTAACCTCATTAAGAACATTGTCATCTGGTAGAGCAACCTCAACAATGGAGTTTTCACATTATGCTGAAACACCACAGAATATTGCAGAAGAAGTAATTAATGCAGCACGAGGTGTTGAAGCTTAAATCTAAAGGAAATGAGTCAGAAAATTAGAATAAAATTAAAATCATACGATCACAACCTAGTAGATAAATCTGCTGAAAAGATTGTAAAGACAGTGAAAAGTACTGGTGCTGTAGTAACGGGTCCAATTCCATTGCCAACACACAAGAAAATATTTACTGTTTTACGTTCACCACACGTAAACAAGAAATCAAGAGAGCAGTTTCAATTGAGCTCTTATAAAAGATTACTTGACATTTACAGTTCGTCTTCAAAAACCATTGATGCGTTAATGAAGTTAGAATTGCCAAGCGGTGTTGAAGTTGAGATCAAAGTGTAATTGAATAAGGAGCGATAATGCTCTTACATGTCCCAAGCTGCGTGCAAGGGAAAAACGGCAAAAATACAATTCAGGGCTGAAATGTATTTTAGCCCTGAAATTTTATAAATAAATAATAATTAATAACTAAAAATTATGTCTGGGTTAATAGGAAAAAAAGTCGGAATGACCAGCATTTATGATGAGAATGGTAAGAATATGCCATGTACGATCATTGAAGCTGGACCTTGCGTTGTAACCCAAGTCAGAACCGAAGAAGTTGATGGCTATGAAGCCCTTCAATTAGGTTTCGATGACAAGACAGAAAAAAGTGCTACTAAAGCTGAATTAGGTCACGCTAAAAAAGCTGGTACTTCTGTTAAACAAAAAGTCGTCGAGTTTCAAGGTTTTGAGGAGGAGTACAAATTAGGTGACACCATTACAGTAGAACACTTTACTGAAGGTGAATTTGTTGATGTATCAGGTACATCAAAAGGAAAAGGATTTCAAGGTGTAGTTAAACGTCATGGGTTTGCTGGTGTTGGACAAGCAACACACGGTCAACACAATCGTTTAAGAGCACCTGGATCTATTGGCGCTGCCTCCTATCCAGCACGCGTATTTAAAGGTATGCGTATGGGTGGTCAAATGGGCAACGAAAAAGTAAAAGTTCAAAACTTAAGAGTGTTAAAAGTAGTTCCTGAAAAGAACTTACTTGTTGTGAAAGGTTGTGTGCCTGGTCACAAAAACACTTTTGTAATTATTGAGAAGTAATGAAGGTAGCAGTTTTAGATATTAACGGAAAAGACACAGGTAGAAAGGTTGACCTTTCTAAAGATGTGTTTGCGATAGAACCTAACAATCATGCTGTATATCTTGACGTCAAGCAATACTTAGCTAATCAACGTCAAGGAACTCACAAAGCAAAGGAACGTGCCGATATTGTTGGAAGTACACGCAAAATTAAAAGACAAAAAGGTACTGGTACCGCAAGAGCAGGTAGTATAAAGTCACCAATATTTAGAGGCGGTGGACGAACTTTTGGTCCAAGACCAAGAAATTATGGCTTCAAGCTTAATAAAAATGTTAAGCGTTTAGCAAGAAAGTCGGCCTTGACAATTAAGGCTAACGAGAAGGCCATCACCATATTAGAAGACTTTAATTTTGACGCACCTAAAACAAAAAATTTCACGGCAGTTTTAAAGGCATTAGACCTACAAAACAAAAAGTCTTTGTTTGTATTGGGTGGTTCAAATAATAACGTATATTTGTCGTCGCGCAATTTAGACCATTCTGAAGTTATAACTAACACAGAATTAAGCACTTACAAAATTTTGAATGCAAATCAAGTGGTGCTATTAGAAAGTGCGATAGAAGGAATTGAATCGAACTTAAGTAAATAAGAAAGCAATGAGTGTCTTAATAAAACCAATTATCACTGAAAAGGCAACTAACGATAGCGAGTTAAGAAATCGTTACAGCTTTTTTGTAGATACAAAGGCGAACAAGATAGAAATTAAGAATGCTGTTGAAGCAACTTATGGTGTTTCTGTTGAAAAAGTTCGAACAATGAATGTCCGTCCAGAAAGAAGAACGCGTTACACAAAAACGGGAATTCAACATGGTAAAACAAATGCTTTGAAAAAGGCAGTTGTACAACTGGCGGAAGGTGAAACAATTGATATATATGCTAACGTTTAATTAAAAAAGCATGTCAGTAAGAAAATTAAAACCAATCACACCAGGGCAGCGTTTTAGAGTAGTAAATGGGTTTGACGCCATTACTACTGATAAGCCGGAAAAAAGCCTTTTGGCTCCGAAAAAAAGTACTGGTGGTAGAAACAGTCAGGGAAGAATGACCATGCGCTACAAAGGTGGTGGTCACAAAAAGAGATATCGTATTATTGATTTTAAGCGTAACAAAACTGGAATTCCAGCTGAAGTGGCTTCAATTGAATACGATCCAAACAGAACGGCGTTCATCGCTTTAGTGAATTATCAAGATGGTGAGAAGCGTTACATTATTGCACAAAATGGTTTAAAGGTTGGGCAAAAAGTAGTTTCAGGAACAGAGAAAGTAGCTCCAGAAATTGGTAATGCGATGCCATTAAGTCAAATACCATTAGGTACTATAGTTTCTTGTATAGAATTGCATCCTGGTCAAGGCGCTGTAATTGCTCGTAGTGCAGGTGCATTTGCGCAATTAATGGCTCGAGACGGAAAGTTTGCAACGGTAAAATTACCTTCAGGTGAAACACGTATGCTATTAGCCAATTGTATGGCTACTATAGGTGTTGTGTCTAATTCAGATCACCAGTTGTTAGTTTCTGGTAAGGCAGGAAGAAGCCGTTGGTTAGGCCGTCGTCCAAGAACAAGACCAGTAGTTATGAACCCGGTTGATCACCCAATGGGTGGTGGTGAAGGTCGTGCTTCTGGTGGACATCCTAGATCAAGAAAAGGAATTCCAGCTAAAGGCTATAGAACACGTTCTAAATCTAAAGCGAGTAATAAATATATTGTTGAACGTAGAAAGAAATAATAAGACATGGCAAGATCATTAAAAAAAGGACCTTACGTTCATTATAAACTAGAAAGAAAAGTAGCTGCTAATGTAGATTCTAAGAAAAAATCTGTTATCAAAACTTGGTCTAGAGCAAGTATGATTACTCCAGATTTTGTAGGTCAAACGATTGCAGTTCATAATGGCCGTCAATTTGTACCAGTATATATCACTGAAAATATGGTAGGTCATAAGTTAGGTGAATTCTCTCCAACACGTTCTTTTAGAGGACATGCTGGAGCTAAAAACAAAGGTAAAAAGTAGAACGCTATGGGAAGTCGTAAGAAACAAATGGCAGATGCTATAAAAGAAAGCAAAAAGCAAGTTGCTTTTGCTAAGCTAAATAACTGTCCTACATCACCTCGAAAGATGCGTTTAGTTGCTGACCTTGTGAGAGGAGAGCACGTAGATAAGGCGTTAAATATTTTACGTTTTAGTCAAAAAGAAGCGTCTAACCGTTTAGAAAAATTATTGCTTTCAGCCATTGCTAATTGGCAAGCAAAAAATGAAGATGCCGACATTGAAGAAGCTGAACTTTTTGTAAAAGAGATTAGAGTTGATGGCGGTACGATGTTAAAAAGAATTCGCACAGCTCCACAAGGCCGTGCACATAGAATTAGAAAAAGATCCAATCACGTCACATTAGTGCTTGGAGCTAATAATAATACACAAAGCAATTAAGATAAATGGGACAAAAAACTAATCCAATAGGAAATCGCCTAGGTATTATCAGAGGATGGGAATCTAACTGGTATGGCGGTAATGATTATGGTGATAAGCTTGCTGAAGATGACAAAGTCAGAAAGTATATTCACGCACGTTTATCTAAAGCGAGTGTATCAAGAGTAATTATCGAGCGTACGCTTAAACTTGTAACCGTTACTATCACAACGGCTAGACCTGGTATCATTATTGGTAAAGGCGGTCAAGAGGTAGACAAGTTAAAAGAAGAGCTTAAGAAAATTACTGGTAAGGAAGTTCAGTTAAATATCTTCGAAATTAAACGCCCAGAGTTAGATGCCCATTTGGTAGCATCTAGTGTAGCACGCCAGATTGAAAATAGAATTTCATATAAGCGTGCCATTAAAATGGCAATTGCTGCGGCAATGCGTATGAATGCAGAAGGTATCAAAATTCAGATTAGTGGTCGTTTAAATGGTGCTGAAATGGCACGTAACGAGCACTACAAAGATGGAAGAATTCCTTTATCTACATTTAGAGCCGATATCGATTATGCATTGGTAGAAGCACATACAACTTATGGCCGTATTGGTATTAAAGTGTGGATTATGAAAGGCGAAGTTTATGGTAAGAGAGAACTGTCTCCTTTAGTAGGTTTGTCAAAAAAACAAGGTAAAGGCGGACGTGGTAATAAACAACGTCGTAGAAAGTAAATTTAAAAGAATTAAGGAAAGATGTTACAACCTAAAAGAACAAAGTTCCGTAAACAGCAAAAAGGGCGAATGAAAGGAAATGCCGGAAGAGGTAATCAATTATCTCATGGTACTTTCGGGATCAAATCATTAGATTCTCATTTCATTACCTCGCGTCAAATAGAAGCAGCACGTATTGCTGCAACACGTTACATGAAAAGGGAAGGATCTGTATGGATCAAAATTTTCCCAGACAAACCAATTACCAAGAAACCTCTTGAGGTACGTATGGGTAAAGGTAAGGGTAATGTAGAGTATTACGCAGCTGTTGTAAAACCAGGAAGAATATTATTTGAAGTAGGTGGTATACCTGTTGAAACTGCACGCGAAGCATTGCGTTTAGCAGCACAAAAACTTCCTGTTAGAACAAAATTTGTAATTGCCAGAGATTTCGAGGCATAAAACAGATAGCAAGATGACACAATCAGAAGTAAAAGAACTATCAGTAGCCGAATTACAAGAAAAACTTGGTGAATTAAAAAAGAGTTACACAGATATGAAAATGGCACATGCCGTTTCACCTCTTGAAAATCCAATTCAGCTGCGTTTCGTAAGACGAACTATTGCTAGAATTGCAACAGAATTAACAAATAGAGAATTACAATAATTGTATTCTGCCGAAAGATGGAAAAAAGAAATTTAAGAAAAGAGCGTATAGGTGTTGTTACAAGTAGCAAAATGGAGAAATCTATTGTTGTTGCTGAAGTAAAAAAAGTGAAACACCCAATGTATGGTAAGTTCGTTTTAAAGACGAAAAAATACGTTGCGCACGACGAAACAAACGATTGCAATGAAGGTGATACTGTAAGGATTATGGAAACACGTCCTTTAAGTAAAACTAAGTGTTGGAGATTAGTAGAAATAATTGAAAGAGCTAAGTAATTATGGTACAACAAGAATCAAGATTAAAAGTAGCAGACAACACAGGAGCAAAAGAGGTTTTAACCATTCGTGTACTAGGAGGTACCAAAAGAAGATATGCTTCTATTGGTGATAAAATTGTTGTGACGGTAAAAGATGCAACACCTAACGGTACGGTTAAGAAAGGTCAAGTGTCTACAGCAGTTGTAGTAAGAACAGTAAAAGAAGTAAGACGTCCGGATGGCTCTTACATCAGATTTGATGATAACGCATGCGTATTATTAAATCCTACTGGAGAGATGAGAGGAACACGTGTGTTTGGGCCTGTTGCAAGAGAACTTCGTGATAAACAATTCATGAAAATTGTATCATTAGCACCTGAGGTGTTATAATTTGATAGATATGACAAAGTTAAAGGTAAAAACAGGAGATACAGTTAAAGTAATTGCAGGTGACCATAGAGGTGCCGAAGGCAAGATACTGCAAGTGTTGAGAGATAAAAATAAAGCCATTGTAGAAGGTGTAAATATGATTAAAAAACATATGAAGCCAAGTGCTCAAAACCCTCAAGGTGGTATTTCAGAAAAAGAAGCACCTATTCATATTTCAAACTTATCGTTATTAACCTCTAAAGGGGAAAATACAAGAGTGGGATATAGAATGGAAGGTGATAAAAAGGTAAGATTTGCTAAAAAATCAGATGAAGTAATTTAAGCGTTATGAGTTACGTTCCAAGATTAAAACAAGAATATAAAGACAAAGTAGTTAAGGCACTCACTGAAGAGTTTGGCTACAGCAATGTGATGCAAGTACCAAAACTTCAAAAGATTGTTATATCTAGAGGTGTTGGCGCTGCTGTTACAGATAAGAAACTAGTAGAGCAAGCTGCAGAAGAGCTATCTAAAATTGCAGGACAAAAAGCTGTGATTACAATGTCTAAAAAAGACGTCGCGTCTTTTAAATTACGTAAAGGCATGCCAATTGGTGCAAAAGTCACTTTAAGAGGCGAACGTATGTATGAGTTTTTAGATAGACTTGTAACTACTGCTTTACCACGTGTAAGAGACTTTGGCGGTATTAGAGCTACAGGATTTGACGGTAGAGGTAATTACAATTTAGGTGTTACTGAACAGATCATTTTTCATGAAATCAATATTGATAAAGTAAATAAAATAAATGGGATGGACATTACATTCGTAACGTCTGCTAATACTGATAAAGAAGCGAAGTCGTTATTGTCAGAATTAGGATTACCATTTAAAAGAAATTAAGTATGGCTAAAGAATCAATGAAAGCACGTGAAGTAAAACGTGCAAAAATGGTTGCTAAATATGCTGCAAAACGCAAAGCTTTAAAAGAAGCTGGAGATTACGAAGCGTTACAAAAGCTTCCTAAAAATGCGTCACCTGTTCGTATGCACAATAGATGTAAACTAACAGGAAGACCTAAAGGATACATGAGGCAATTTGGTATTTCACGTGTTACATTTCGTGAGATGGCGAACAAAGGATTGATCCCGGGCGTTAGAAAAGCGAGTTGGTAAATTATAAACTGGTTTCAGGTTCAAACTACCAACGTTTGAAAACCGTTACCGCAAATTAATACATATGAATACAGATCCAATTGCGGATTATTTAACAAGAATTAGAAATGCAGCAAGTGCTGGACACCGTGTTGTTGAGATTCCCGCATCTAATTTAAAGAAAGAGATAACCAAAATCTTGTTTGAACAAGGCTATATTTTGAGTTATAAATTTGATGATTCAGTGGTTCAAGGTTCAATTAAAATAGCCTTAAAATACACTAAGGATACTAAAGAACCAGTAATAAAAAAGGTTCAGAGAATTAGTACGCCAGGTTTACGTAAGTATGCCAGTGCTAAAGATTTACCTCGAATTTTAAATGGTCTTGGTATTGCTATTGTGTCTACTTCTCATGGAGTTATGACAGGTAAGCAAGCAGAGAATGAAAATGTAGGTGGTGAATTATTATGTTACGTTTACTAATCTATTAAAGAAAGAGAATTATGTCAAGAATAGGAAATAATCCCGTTGCCATTCCAGAAGGCGTGACAGTTGAAGTTAAAGAAAACGTAGTGACTGTGAAAGGCAAATTAGGAGAGTTAACACAGCCTTACGATTCTATAGAAATCAAAGTAGAAGATGGTAATGTGTTAGTGACACGTTCTTCAGATACCAAAGATCAAAAAGCAAAACATGGTTTATACAGATCATTAATGCAAAATATGATTGCAGGTGTTTCAGAAGGATGGACTAAAGAATTAGAATTAGTTGGTGTTGGTTACAGAGCTAGTAATCAAGGGCAAAAATTAGATTTAGCACTTGGTTTTTCACATAACATCGTTATAAATCTTGCTCCAGAAATTAAAGTAGAAACGATTTCTGAAAAAGGTAAAAACCCAATAGTAAAACTAACATCGCATGACAAACAACTTGTAGGTCAAGTAGCAGCGAAAATTCGCGGCTTCCGTAAACCAGAACCTTATAAAGGGAAAGGTGTCAAGTTTGTTGGTGAACAAATAAGAAGAAAAGCAGGTAAAACAGCTTAATAGTTAAAGACATGGCATTAACAAAGACAGAGAGAAGACAACGTATTAAGAAACGAATCAGGAAGATTATTTCGGGTAACGAAACACGTCCTAGATTGTCTGTTTTCAGAAGTAATAAAGAAATTTATGTGCAATTAATTGATGATGTGAATGGTAAAACTATACTAGCTGCTTCATCACGAGATAAAGACATCAAAGCTAAAGGGACCAAAACAGAAGTAGCTGCTTTGGTAGGTAAAGCAATTGCAGAGAAAGCGGTAAAGGCTGGTATCGAGAGTATAACATTCGATAGAGGTGGTTATTTGTATCATGGACGTGTAAAAGCGTTAGCAGAAGGTGCCAGAGAAGGCGGATTAAAATTCTAAGAATAAATTATGTATCAAAAGTATAAAAGTGCAGAATTAGTAAAACCAAGTGGTTTAGAATTAAAAGATCGTTTGGTTGGCGTACAACGAGTTACAAAAGTTACAAAAGGTGGTAGAGCATTTGGCTTTTCTGCGATTGTAGTTGTAGGTAATGAAAACGGTGTTGTAGGTCACGGTCTAGGAAAGTCTAAAGATGTGGCTTCAGCTATTGCAAAAGCTGTTGAAGATGCTAAGAAGAATTTAGTTCGTATTCCTATTATTAAAGGAACTTTACCTCATGAACAAAAAGGTAAATTTGGTGGTGCTCGTGTAAATATCATTCCGGCAGCTCCTGGTAGTGGAGTTATAGCTGGTGGTGCCGTAAGAACAGTTTTAGAAGCTGTAGGTGTACACGATGTGTTATCAAAATCACAAGGTTCGTCAAACCCTCATAATGTAGTAAAAGCCACTTTTGATGCATTATTGCAATTAAGAGATGCTAAGAAAATTGCGAAAGACAGAGGGATATCAGTTGAAAAAGTATTTAACGGATAATTAAGGATAAGATGGCTAAAATAAAAGTTACAAAACAAAAAAGTGCGATCAATAGAACTCAAAACCAAAAGCGAACATTAGAAGCTCTTGGGTTAAGAAAAATTGGTCAAACTGTAGAGCATGACGCCACACCAAATATCCTTGGTATGGTTAACAAAGTTAAACACCTTGTTTCTGTTGAAGAAGCATAAAATATAACCAAAGATGGATTTAAGTAATTTAAAACCTGCTGAAGGTTCAGTAAAATATAATAGCAAACGTATTGGTAGAGGTCAAGGATCTGGAAAAGGTGGGACGTCTACAAGAGGACATAAAGGCGCCAAGTCACGTTCGGGATATTCTAAGAAGATTGGTTTCGAAGGTGGTCAAATGCCACTCCAACGACGCGTACCAAAATTTGGATTTAAGAATATTAATCGTGTAGAATATCAAGGCATCAACCTTGATACACTACAAGAATTAGTAGACAATAAGAAAATTAAAAGTTCATTGGATTTTGATCAAATGGTTGAGCTACGCTTAGCAGGTAAAAATGACCTTGTTAAGATTTTAGGAAGAGGTGAATTAAAATCTAAACTAAAAGTATCAGCTCATAAATTTACAGCTACAGCTAAAGCAGCTATTGAAGCGGCTGGTGGTGAAGCAGTAACCATTTAAGACCCTAATAAATATGAAATTTTTTGAAACTTTAAATAATGTATGGAAAATAACCGAGCTAAAGGATAGAATTATTCTAACCTTAGGTTTGTTATTGGTATACCGCTTTGGCGCTCAAGTTGTACTTCCCGGTATAGATGCTAGTAAATTAGGTCTATTAGGAGAAAACACAGAGCAAGGCCTTTTAGGCCTACTTAACGCGTTTACAGGAGGTGCCTTCGCGAATGCTTCTGTTTTTGCCTTAGGTATTATGCCATACATTTCTGCTTCAATTGTAGTACAGTTAATGGGAATTGCTATTCCTTATTTGCAGAAGCTTCAAAAAGAAGGCGAAAGTGGACGAAGAAAAATAAATCAAATAACACGTTGGTTAACCATAGCTATCTGTTTGGTGCAATCACCAGCTTATTTAACAAGTTTACCTTCTTTGGGGATTCCTCAAGAAGCCTTTTTGTTAGGTCAAGGCGGATTGTTCTATTTTTCATCAATCATCATTTTAGTCACAGGCTGTATTTTTGCGATGTGGCTTGGTGAGAAGATTACAGATAAAGGAATTGGTAATGGTATTTCATTATTAATTATGGTGGGTATTATTGCAACCTTACCACAATCTTTTGTTCAAGAATATGTGTCGCGTGTAACAGAATCTAATGGCGGTTTAATTATGATTTTAATTGAGCTTGTGATTTGGTTTGTTATTATTCTGGCTTCTGTAATGCTGGTTATGGCAGTTCGAAAAATTGCTGTGCAATACGCTAGAAGAACACAATCTGGAGGCTATGAGAAAAATGTGTTTGGATCCAGACAGTATATACCATTAAAACTGAATGCATCAGGAGTAATGCCAATAATCTTTGCTCAGGCAATTATGTTTGTTCCAAGTTTAATTGGCGGTACAGACATGCTTAAAGATACTGGAGTTGGTCAGTGGTTACAGACACAATTCTCAGATATATTTGGGTTTACATATAATGTAGTGTTCGCCTTATTAATCATCGTATTTACATATTTCTATACGGCGATTACGGTGCCTACTAACAAAATTGCCGATGACCTTAAGCGAAGTGGTGGATTTATTCCAGGCATACGCCCGGGAACAGAAACGTCAGAATATCTAGATAAGATTATGTCGCAGATTACGTTGCCAGGATCTGTATTCCTCGCCTTAATTGCAGTATTCCCTGCCTTTATAGTGAAGCTAATGAATGTGCAACAGAATTGGGCCATATTCTTTGGAGGTACATCGCTTTTAATTATGGTAGGTGTGGCTATTGATACTATGCAGCAAGTAAATTCATATTTATTAAATAAGCATTACGACGGATTAATGAAGGCTGGTAAAAACAGACCGGCGATTTAAATATAAAATATGGCAAAGCAACCGGCAATAGAACAAGATGGAACAATTATAGAAGCATTATCAAATGCTATGTTTCGTGTAGAATTAGAAAATGGTCACATTGTGACAGCGCATATCTCAGGAAAAATGAGAATGCACTATATCAAATTATTGCCAGGTGATAAAGTGAAATTAGAAATGAGCCCTTACGATTTAACAAAGGCTCGTATAACATATAGATACTAAGACTTAAAATGAAAGTAAGAGCATCCATAAAAAAGAGAAGCGCAGATTGTAAAATAGTGCGCAGAAAAGGTACACTTTACGTGATTAACAAAAAGAACCCAAGGTTTAAACAAAGACAAGGATAATTATGGCAAGAATTGCAGGTGTAGATAT
>CAJHYL010000141.1_pt1 | contig 16702 bp, 16 predicted proteins | sample 9198761 | NCBI WGS metagenome assembly CAJHYL01 (sample SAMEA7708360, study PRJEB35096) | sediment metagenome | biome: marine neritic benthic zone biome [ENVO:01000025]; feature: sediment [ENVO:00002007]; material: shallow marine sediment [ENVO:03000034] sea grass bed [ENVO_01000059] ...
TGTTTAAATCGTGCGGACCAATGCCATCCATGGGTGAAATTTTCCCTCCCAAAACGTGATATAGGCCTCTATAAGAACTGGTGCTCTCAATGGCCATCACATCACGAATATCTTCGACAATACAAATTATTTCGTCATTACGGTGAGGATTTGCACATATTTCGCACACCTCAACATCGCTAATATTATGACAATTTTTACAATATTTAATTTCACTTCTCAAGTCTGCAAGTGCTTTAGACAAATGCAGCGTTTGATCTGGAGATTGTCTTAACAAATGTAACACCAAACGTAATGCCGTTCGCTTCCCAATACCAGGTAGTTGCGACATTTCATTCACTGCGTTTTGAAGTAATTTAGAAGAAAATTCCATTGCTACTAAAGTACAATTTTACCACTTAATAACGTTATGGCTTAAAGTTAATTTGATTTTAATTTGTAATTTGCCACAACCAGTAATTACTTCATGACTGCAACTCAAATCATTATACTCATTGCCTGTTATTTTGGTGTGCTTTTACTCATATCTTATTTCACAGGTAAAAACGATAGCAATGTAGATTTCTTTAAAGCCGGCAAACAGTCACCTTGGTATTTGGTTGCTTTTGGAATGGTAGGCGCTTCTCTCTCTGGAGTGACATTCATTTCTGTTCCTGGATGGATTGAAGGTTCGCAGTTTAGCTATTTTCAAGTCGTTATTGGCTATCTCATAGGTTACTTTGTGGTGGCTTATGTTTTGATGCCCATATATTACCGTCTTAATGTCACCTCCATTTACGAATATTTAAATGAACGTTTTGGCGTTGTAAGTCATAAAACCGGTGCTTTTTTCTTCTTTGTTTCTCGTGTCTTGGGTGCTGCGTTTAGACTATTTTTAGTTGCTATTGTACTACAGCAATTTGTGTTTGATGATTTGGGTGTTCCTTTTGAAGTCACTGTAATTATCTCGATTTTACTGATTTGGATTTATACGAATAGAGGTGGTATTAAAACCATAGTCATTACGGATACATTGCAGACATTATTCATGATTGTGGCGGTCATTCTTTCAATTTACTTTATCAATAAAGAATTAGGTTGGTCTTTTAGCGAATTCCTGGCTTCAGAAGAATTAAAATCATATCGTAAAATTTTTGTAACCGATAGCTTTTTGGAGCGTAGTTATTTTGTGAAATCGATCCTTGGCGGTATGTTTATTACCATTTGCATGACAGGTTTGGATCAAGATATGATGCAGAAGAATTTAACCTGTAAAAACCTGAAAGATGCTCAGAAAAATATGGTGTCTTTTAGTTTTGTTTTGGTAGGTGTCACATTTTTATTCATGTTACTAGGTGCTTTGCTATTTATATATGCAAATAAAAACGACGTAGCCATACCATTGATGGATGGATCTCCTAAAACCGATTTACTTTTTCCTGAGATAGCTTTAAATAGTGGTTTGCCAATTACATTGGCGATAACCTTTATGTTGGGCTTAATTGCTGCGGCCTATAGCAGTGCCGATAGTGCACTTACGTCTTTAACGACGTCTTTTTGCGTTGATTTTCTAAATATTGAACAGCGACCAAAGGATAGGCAAAAAGCCATTCGAAAACGTATACATATACTCATGAGTATCATGTTGGTGATCGTAATTATTATTTTTAAATATGTGCTAAACCGCAATGTTATTGATAGTCTTCTCACCGTGGCAGGATATACCTATGGTCCTTTATTAGGATTATTTGCTTTTGGCATTTTCACCAAGTACAAGATTAAAGACAATTTGGTTTGGTTAGTCGCAGTATTATCTGTTATTATTGTTGCTGTAATAGGCAATATTCCTTCAGAAAAACTAGGAGGTTACGTCATAGGCTACGAATTACTTCCACTTAATGGACTAATTACGTTTATAGGATTAATATTGATCCGTAGAAAGTAGTACTAAGCTGCAAGCAATTTCAAATTCGATATGATGTTTCTTGAGTAATTTCATAAGCTCAGCGTTTTCTGTACCAGGATTAAAAATTACACGTTTAGGATTTAATCCAATTATATAATCGTAATACGTCTTTTGATGTATAGGATTTAAGTACAGCGTCACCGTATGAATATTTTTGTAGTCTAGTAATTTGGTTGCAATAGTAATCCCGTTTACTTCACCTTCTTTTAGCCCAAACGCAACAGTTTCAACATCATTTTTGACTAATTTTTTAATCACAAAATTTGAGTATCTATCAGGTTTTGCACTAGCTCCAAGGACAAGAGTCTTTTTGTTCATGTGTTAAAAGGTTGTTAACTAATGTTAAAAAGAGTAACATGTGTAGATTAAAGTCGTCTGTTAGGTATAAAAATAACTAAATCAATCAATCTTTAACTAATCAATCAAAAACGAATGAGAAAAGTAGTCCTTTTTTGTGCACTAGTTTTGAGTATACTTCACTTTGCACAAGCAAACGATAATGACAATATTTTAGATGGTCAGGTTACCGGTAAGGTAATTGATGATGCACTTAATGAACCTTTACCCTATGTAAACATCATCATTAAGAACGCAGCAGGAGAAACTGTAACAGGTGGTATTACTGATGATAATGGTAACTTTAAAGTAGAAAAAATTCCGGAAGGAAGTTACACTGTAACCGTTCAATTTATTGGCTTTAAACCAGAAGATCGCTCGGTAACTATTGCCAGAGGTAGTAGAAAAGTGAATCTTGGTGAAATACGATTAGAAGAAGAAGCCACAGGCCTAGACGAAGTTACTGTTGTTGCTGAAGTGTCGACCATTCAGCAAAGAGTTGACCGAAAGGTTATTACTATAGGAAAAGATCTTGCAGCTGCAGGAACTGCCTCTGAACTCATGGTTGGTATTCCTTCAGTAAGCATTGATGCTCAAACAGGTGATATAAGCTTAAGAGGTAACCAGAATGTACAAGTTATGGTCGATGGAAAACTATCGAACATACCAGCAGCTCAGTTACTAAAGCAAATTCCGTCTAGTGCTATCAAAGCCGTAGAATTAATAACCAATCCTTCTGCGAAGTACAATCCAGAAGGCATGAGTGGGATAATTAATATTGTGCTGCATAAAAATACCATGGTAGGATTTAATGGTAGCATTAGTACTAATCTTAGTTACGAAAGAGAACCAAAATTTAATAGTTCTTTAAATCTAAATTACAGAACAGGTAAATTCAACATTTATGGGAACTGGAGTGGTAATATTTCTAAGAACAGAAATGTTGGTAATGTATTCAGACCTGAAAATAATTCAGATCAGTTCTTCAAATTTCTAGATAAAAGACAGTCTCATATTTTTAAAGCAGGATTGGATGTCTACTTAGATGAAAAAAACACTGTTTCGGTATTTACGAGCCAGAACATTGCTCAGAATAGTACTACTGGACAAACAGATGCCTTATTTTATGACGATCCGACTTTTAACACACAGCAATTGTTTATAGCTGATGGTGATAATAATTCTGGTCAGTACAATTTTAACTACAAGCACGATTTTAATGAAGAAGGCCATAACATTGAGCTGGAGGTTGATCATAACAAATTTACAAGTGACAATCCTGTCGATTATGTTTTCACCTTAGGTGGTCAGGATGATTTTATTGATCTTAACGAAACAGATCGTGTTCGTACAACAATTAATTTAGATTATGCTAATCCTCTATCAGAAAGCACTAAATTAGAATTAGGCCTGCAAGCACGTTTGTTTAACACAGATATAAGTTTCTTTACAACAGGTTTGTCCTTCAATGAAATGGGCAACCTTGAACCAACACCAAGTACTGTATTTGATTATACCAGAGATATTTACTCTGCATACGTTAATTACAACAAGAAATACGAAAAATGGACCTATCAAGTTGGACTACGTGCCGAAACTGTTCAGGTAGATGCATTGGCATTACAAACAGATGTGCAAACCGATATAACCACTCCAATTCAATTTGAAAATGATTATATTCAGGTGTATCCATCAGCATTTGTTACGTATTCTCCTTCTGAAAAGAATTCTTATCAATTGAGTTTTAGCAGACGTGTTGATCGTCCAGGTATTGGACAGGTAAATCCAATTAGAGAATGGACAACACCTTTGATCTCATCATTTGGTAATCAAGAGTTAGAACCTCAGTTTACAAATTCTGTAGAGGTTAACTACACGAGAAACCTAAACAATCGTAAAGGGAGTATTACAGCAGGTGTATTTTACCGTGCCATTTCAGACGAAATCAACAGAGCATTATTTGTTGACAGAAGTGATGTGAACTCTGGACGTATTATTCTTACACACGATAACTTTGATGATACTTCGGCATATGGTTTTGAATTGTCTACAAACTATCGCCCAACAAGTTTTTGGAGCATTAATGGTAGTTTCGATCTGTATTCGCAAACTCAGAAAGGTATTGCAGAAACATTGGATGCACCAATCGAAACTGCAACTATAGACGATATTGTTAGAGAAGTGAGAGAGGTAGATAACGTGGCATGGAACTTTAGAATGTTTAACAACTTTAAATTGAATAAAACCATAACCCTTACAGCTTTTGGATTCTACAGAGGAAAGAACAGAACACTACAATTTGATATTGATCCAATGTACTTTGTTAACGTTGGTGCCAGAGTAAGTTTTGCTCAAGGTAGAGGATCTTTCAACTTAAACTTCAATGACATATTTGACACGATGCAATTTGCAGGAAACGGAAGCCTACCATTTGAGCAAGAGATCTTGTTCCAGTGGGAAAGCCAAACAATCTCTGCAGGGCTATCATATAGCTTTGGTAGCGGAAAATATAGAGCGAAGTCACGTAAACGTCGTGATAGCGATGAGAAACAAGGCAGTGGAGGCGTATTCTAGTAAACATAACAAACCCAATTTAATAACCTACATAATAGTTGATGGTTAGTGTTAATGTTTGGTTATTAAAAAGAAAGTCCAGACCTATAGGTCTGGACTTTTGTTATTTAAAATATGTTAAAGTTGGTTAAAAATTGTTAACACATGAAATAAAACCAACATTCTAACGTCTATATATGCAAAGGCATTTTTTAGTAAATGTTAATGTTGGTTAATAGCGTAAAAAACCGAAGCGATCTCCAAAAAGCTTCGGTTTTTTCTTTTACCATTTTATTACAACACTACCCCAGGTAAATCCACTTCCAAAAGCTGCAAGAACTACCGTATCACCATCGTTTACTTTTCCTTCTTCCCAAGCTTCCGTTAATGCAATTATTATAGAGGCTGCCGTGGTATTACCATAACGCATTATATTATTATAGACTTGATCATCTCTAAGTGCAAATTTCTTTTGAATGAATTGTGCTATTCTCAAATTCGCTTGATGTGGAATAAAGAGATCAATATCTTCTTTAGTTAAATTATTAGTCGCTAAACCTTCAAGAATAACTTGACTAAATCGAACAACCGCATTTTTAAATACGAATGTGCCATCCATATATGGGAAATAGGAATCGTCATCATCACTAGATGCTACAATATCTGGCACCCAATGTCTAATACTTGGTGCCTTCACAATGAGTTTATCGGCGTATTTACCTTCACTATGTAAATGCGATGACAGAATACCATTATCACTATTTTCAGAACGAGATACTACACATGCTCCAGCACCATCGCCAAAAATCACCGAAACACCACGGCCTCTAGTTGTTTTATCTAATCCATTATTGTGATACTCCGATCCTACAACTAAAACATTATTGTACATCCCTGTCTTTACAAATTGATCGGCTACAGATAGCGCATATACGAAGCCCGAACATTGATTTCTAATATCAATAGCACCAATAGTATCTATTTCTAAAAGCTCTTGTAATTGTACACCGCATCCAGGAAAGTAGTAATCTGGCGTCATCGTAGCGAATACAATGAAATCTATATCATCTTTAGAAATATCTGCGCGTTCAATGGCCATTAAAGATGCCTTATAACCCATTACGGCCGACGTGTCTTCACTGTCTTTTTTTATCCACCTACGTTCTTTTATTCCCGTGCGTTCTTGAATCCATTCATCACTTGTCTCCATCAACTGTGTTAAATCGTCATTTGTGACCACATGTTCAGGCAGATACTTTCCTAGTCCTGATATTCTCGATCTATACATCTTAGTTTAGCTTTAGATCAAGCAAAGTACGAAATAAGCCCTAATTGTCAAATTACATTAATTGTGGAATTTATTTTTGCTTATGCCATCTTGTCATAAAGTTATAATTGGTATTTTTTTTGCCACTTCCAAATCAAATTATTAAAACCAATTAGAATTATGAAAGGGAACATTAACGTTTCAGTTGAAAACATATTTCCATTAATCAAAAAATTTCTTTACAGCGATCACGAAATCTTTCTACGTGAACTTATAAGTAATGCTACGGATGCCACACTCAAATTAAAACATCTTACAAGCATTGGAGAAGTGAAGACCGACTATGGTAATCCCATAATTGAAGTTAAGATAGATAGTAAAAAAAATACGCTTCATATTATTGATCAAGGTCTTGGTATGACAGAAGAGGAAGTCATTAAGTACATCAATGAAGTTGCTTTCTCCGGTGCCGAAGAATTTTTAGATAAATACAAAGACAAAGTTGAGGATGCAGGCATAATAGGACACTTTGGTCTTGGTTTCTATTCCTCGTTTATGGTGGCAGACAAAGTTGAAATCATTACCAAGTCGTATAAAGACGAGCCTGCTGCACATTGGATTTGCGATGGATCACCAGAATTTACACTTAAAGCGCACAAAAAATCCGAACGTGGTACCGAAATTATTCTTCATATTAATAAAGATGAAAAGGAATTCTTAGAAGATTCACGAATTCGAGAGCTTTTGACGAAGTACAATAAGTTTATGCCTATTCCAATTAAATTTGGTACTAAAACTGAAACACTTCCCAAACCTGAAGGCGCCAAAGAAGACGATCCATCACCAACTAAAGAGGTAGATGATATCATCAATAATCCAAATCCAGCCTGGACCAAGCAACCAACAGATTTAAAAGATGAAGATTATAAGAGCTTCTACAAAGAGCTGTATCCAATGCAGTTTGAAGAACCGTTATTCAACATTCATTTAAATGTAGATTATCCTTTTAATCTAACTGGTATACTGTACTTTCCGAAATTGACAAATGACATCAACATTCAAAAAGATCGAATCCAGTTATATCAAAATCAAGTATTTGTAACAGATAATGTAGAAGGCATCGTTCCAGAATTTTTAACAATGTTACGTGGTGTTATTGATTCACCAGATATTCCTTTAAATGTATCTCGAAGTTACTTACAGGCCGATGGTAATGTGAAGAAAATCTCGTCTTATATCACCCGTAAAGTGGCCGATAAGTTAAAATCACTTTTTAATAGCAATCGTGAAGATTTTGAGAGCAAATGGGACGATATTAAAATAGTGATAGAATACGGTATGCTATCTGAGGAAAAGTTCTTTGAAAAAGCAGATGCTTTTGCATTGTATCCTACGGTTGATGGTGATTATTATACGTATGAAGAACTATTTAATAAAATAAAGGCCAAGCAAACAGATAAAGACGATAAACTTGTAATTCTATATGCATCCAATAAAGATGAGCAACACAGTTATATTGAGGCAGCCAAAGCGAAGGGTTATGAGGTGCTTCTTTTGGATTCGCCAATTGTTGCACATGTGATGCAAAAGTTAGAAACCACTAAAGAAAACATATCTTTTGCACGTGTAGATGCAGATCACATAGATAACCTCATCAAAAAAGAGGATACAAAAATTTCGAAATTATCTGATGATGAAAAAACGAAATTAGATGATCTTCTTAAAGAGGTTATTCCTTCTGAAAAATTTGCAGTGCAATTAGAAGCTATGGATAGTGATGCTGCACCTTTTATCATTACACAACCCGAATTTATGCGTCGGATGAAAGAAATGCAACAAACAGGCGGAAATATGTTTGGTATGAGTAATTTCCCTGAAATGTATAATCTTATTGTCAATACAAACAGTGAATTAGTTGGGCAAATTGTGAATACCAAGACACGAAAAAAACAGGAACGTCTTATAAATCAAAGTTTGGACTTAGCGCGATTATCTCAAGGCTTGTTAAGAGGTGAAGAACTCACTAATTTTATTAAGCGTAGTTACGATATGATTAAATAGATATATATGTCACTAAAAAGAAAGTTCTTCATTGTAGTTGCTGCTTTTATGATAGGCATTTCTAATGTCATCTTAGAAGAAGACCGCATGATTAATGATTTACAAAGTCAGATTGAACATGTCGAAGAACAAAATACCGATAGTGAAACGTCAATATAGAATTGGCAAATTACGTGACAGATAGCATGTAAGCAGTTAAGTTTTGAATACATCAAAAAGCGTTTCCTAAAGGAAGCGCTTTTGCTTTACTCATTTTTTCGTAACTTAACCTCATAATCAGAGTATTAACTCAAATCTACCTATTATGAAACGCGCAATTTTTTTACTTTCGCTGGTGTTGGTTATGGCCTGCCCAAATGATGATAATAACGACCCATTAAACATTCAAGAATTTAGAGCTACCCAATTATTTGGTGGTGGGCAAAATATTAATTTTGACGTTGATGATATTCAATGGACATTTAACTTCAGTTCTAATCTTCTAACCGTTGAAAATAACGTTGAAGCGATGTATCCAGGCACTGTAGCCAGTGGTACGTATGGTTTAACTTTTGTGAACAACCTAATCTCTTTTAACGACGGAAATTTTGATTATATAGCAGAGTTTAATCTATCTAATGACGATGCTATATTAACCTTATTTTTTGATCTTATTCCGCAAGCTGTAGATGATGAAATAACTTATATTTTTCAACGTATTGAGTAATAGTGTTAATGGTTTTTATTGCGTACGCAGTTTATCTAATATTTGATTTCTGAAGGACTTATCGCTTTTTAAAATCTTAAAAAAGTCGAGTACGAATTCGCGAGCTGTATTATATTCTCTTTCGTCTTCAAACAAAGATTTACATGCTTCAAAGCACTGCATAAGTGCTTCCTGTTTATCCAAATATTCTTGACGTACCTGTTGAAATAGCTTACGTTCTCTCGCAAAGCCTCTATATTGCCTTTGCGTGACAGAAGTTAAATTTAATTTCTCTTTACCCACTTGAGAAACTACAGCGTAACTGGTATTGACCAATCCTGCCATGTCAAAATCATAAGGTACTGGCAGCATTTTAAAATCTGCATATACGAGCTTTACGTTATGCTGATAGACCTGTGAAAAATCTGTATTCCCAATTAAAAACTGAAAAAAGGCATGCCTTACCGAAATTAAATCGTCTTGATTAATAGCATGAACCGAACGTTCCAATACTTTGCCATTTAACCGTTTAGCCATTGTTTTGTCGTCTTCAATTAAAAACGCTCTTACGTTATGCTCCTTAATTTTTTTTCCTTTAGGTTCTAATAGGGTAAATTCTACCAATCGCGTTTTAAAATAAAATGGTGAAATATGTTCGTACATTTTATATGCCAAATATTCCTTTAATACATTATCGCTCTTGTCTTTTTGTTGCAAACAAGGTAATACCACCTTTAATTTCTTATGACCTTCAAAAAGTGTACCCTTGGCCACCTTCTTTTTAATACTCAATTTCAACGGAATGAAATAGCAGTTTTTGAGTCTGTAATTACCTCTTGATCGAATTTCAAGATCCAAATCATGCCATTCGTCATTTAATTGGTAGGAAAGTACAGAAGGTATATATGTTGAGTCATTTGTTTCTTTTTTTAATTGCCTGTTAGAGTAGGTCATCTTAACAGCTAAAACCGAAGTATCGGAAAAGAGTGGTGAACTATCGCTCAAGATGTGATTTTGAACATTTTCTTGAGCAAATGCGTTGTAAATTAGCATTAAAGAAACTAGGATGCTAAAAATAAAGCCTTGCTTATTCATTTTTAAATGCTAATTTTAACAAATATAACCATTTAAAGCCAACTGTATCAAACGCTATTTATCCATAATTGATCATAGAACATTTATAACAATTTTTATTGCTGTCGCTACAACCTATGCAGCCTATTATTTTAAAATTTATTTTAATGTTGATCTTACTTTATTAAGTATTGCTATTATTTTCCCGTTGGTATTTACAATTAGAGGATCGTTTAGAAGGCGTGAAAAAGCATTGGAGCATTTAAGTGAATTTAGAAGTACAATCCATACGGTTAAATATTTTTTAATGGGTTCTGAAGGTCTTAGTGAAGACTATATTAAGGAAGTGAATAAAATACTTTACGATATCAATAATACCACTTTAGATTATTTAAGTAAAAAGGAATATTCCTTAAAAGAATTGGATATACTCACACATAAAGTTTTTGAATTTGTAAGCGATAAAAACGACTTTGTACCTAATAGAACACGCGAAAAAGTGTTTCGGTTTATGAAAGATTTACATGAATCTATTGAAAACTTACATTCTATTCATTCACATAGAACACCAATTAGTCTAAAAGCCTATTGCGAAATATTCATTTATATTTTTCCGCTTATTTATGCACCGACCATTATCTATAATATTGGGCTTAGTGGCGCCGATTGGATCGCGTATTTTGTTGTTGTACTCACCCAGTTCATTCTCATTTCTCTATATAATATTCAAAATCAATTAGAATATCCATTTGATAATATTGGTATGGATGATATTAATTTAGAGAACTTTAGAATAGAGCGATAACTAATGATAGGTCAAGATTATAAACATCCTGAATTTAAGAAGCTCCTTCAAAAATTACAGGAAGAGAGCTGGCAACTGGAATTACTAATTTCAGGTTTTGCCATTTTTGGACTATTTACAGCTTTAGAACCTCTAGAACTCAACTTAATAGAATCTCAAAAAGAGCAACAAATCTATAAGTTTGTCATATCGCTTATCGCCTATGCTTCATGTGGGATTTTGCTATTTAACTTACTTATTCACGTGCTTTTAAGAGGGCTTTGGATTGGTGCACTTGGATTGCGTTATGTTTCTGGTGACATTGATTATGAGAGCTTAAAATATAGCCCTAAGTTCACTAGGTAACTGAAAAAACGGGTGGGCTCTTTTGATCGGTATATAGCCACTTTAGAAAATTATTGTAGCGTGATTTTTGCTATCTCTTTCTTACTAATTTTCTATGTTCTCGCCATAACTTTTTCGATTATAGATATTGCATTGATAGCCAATTATGTATTGGATAATGACAGTCTTCCAAATTGGTTAAAAGGTGTGGTTGGCATTATTTTTATGGTGTTTATAATATTCGGTATGTTATTGACCTTAATCGATTTTATAACACTTGGATTCCTGAAAAAAAAGAAATGGATAAGCCGAATTTACTTTCCAGTTTATTGGGTATTTAGTTTTATCACTTTGTCGTTCTTATACAGACCGTTGGTTTACAACTTTCTCGACAACAGATTTGGACGACGGTTAAGTTTGATACTCATACCTTTTTATATTTTAATTCTTGCTGTTACCTCTGTAAATTATAAGAATTCTAACTACTTTGATGGTGATATTTCTTCAGACGTCTATATCGCAAATAATAGAAATTACGAAGATATGGTAGCGCATTTAGACAAAGAATTTATTGATGACGTCGCGATACAATCTAAAGTCATTACAGATCCATTTATTAAAGTATTTGTTGTCTTCTCAGAACGTGTCGAGAATCGAGTGTACAGTTTTAATCCTGATTTAGAACCAAAAAAAGATAGACGTGGTCTACAATCTAATATAGTTTTTAACTCTGATTTTGATTCGCCTATTAACGATAGTACGCGAACCGCTTACGTCGAAACATTAAATAAAATATATTCTGTTAAGATCGACACTTTAGAAATCAATTCAGAATTTGTAATGGGACGAAGTAAAAAAGATGAATTAGGTTTTGAAACCTATTTATCTACAAAAGATCTTTCAGAAGGCAAGCATATCTTAAAAGTCAATCGACTACGAATTAGAGAAGAAGATACAACAAAATGGAATGTGGCTACCATTCCGTTCTGGTATTTCAAAGATTAATACTCCAAGCGCTTATCCAGTAAATTTTTAATTAAAGAAATCTGTATAAACCATACTAGGCCAAAAAGAACTATCGCATACATTAAGATCTTAGAAAATGTTACACTGCCTAAAGCATCTGTGATCTTATTATCAGACAATAGGCTATAATCCACTTTATCTAACCAACCTAAATCCTGAGCACCACCAAAATAGAATAGATATGCAAAGGCAGCAATACACAACGAGGCGACAACAAACCAAGCACGTTTAGAAATCAAAGGTTTATAAACCGTTATATGACTTAATTCTGAAGCTTCAACTGCCGCCATAACATTGGCCGTAAAGTCTAATGATGGACGTTCTAACTCTGCTTGTTTAACTACTTTTCTAGCTAACTTATCTAACTGCTGGTCTGAGTGTTCTTTCATAACTCGTAATTGTTTCATTATCTAATCGCATTCTTAAAATTGTAGCCAATCGTTTTCGACTTCTAAACAACTTTACTTTCACATTATTGGGTTTTAACCCAACTATTTTTGATATTTCTTCTAGTGACAGTTCTTCAAAGTAAAACAAAGTTAATATAAAACTGTCATCACTTGGTAATTCTTCTAAACACTGTTGTATCGCTAATTGCCGCTCTTTGACCTCAATTTTATCTAAGGCATTATCGATTGTCTTTACATGATGCTCCGTATATTCATCTATAGCAACAGTATTTTGTTTTCTTTTATTCTTTTTTAAACGATCCAAACAGGTGTTATACGCTACACGATACACCCAAGTTGAAAACTTGGAGTCGCCTTTAAACTTACTCAACGACTTATACATTTTAATAAACGTATCCTGCGCCACTTCTTCAGCCTCTTCCCTATTCTTCATCATCCTAATAGCTAAGGTATATACCAAATCTTTATAACGATCAACTAATACACTAAATGCATTAGTATCGCCATTTAATATTTTGATTATATAAACCTGGTCGGTGGTGGTCATATTTTACTAAGACTCTAAATTGTATTAAAAGGTTACAGTAATACACAAAAAATATTTTTATTCAAAAACGTGTAACCTAATTCAAATGCATGTCGTCATAAGTAGCGAACACATAAAAATAATCAATTAAAAAACAATAATTATGGAAGTAGCAATATTAGCAATCATATTCGGTTCAATTTTCGGCATATTTTATCTCTATTTTTCGAGTAGAAACAAAGAACGATTAGCCCTTATAGAAAAAGGTGCAGATGCCAGTATTTTTAATTTAGGTAAGCGTGGCTCATCATGGAAGGTCGTAGTAATTAACCTCGCATTTTTGTTAATGGGAATAGGTTTAGGTGTATTATTAGCAAACATTGTAGATACCTACACCACCTTAGACGATGACGCTGTTTATCCAGCCTTTATATTTGGGTTAGCAGGTGCTGGATTATATCTGGGCTATACACAAGCTAAAAAAGCAGTTGACGAATAACACTTAAAGACAACCAATCGAAGAATGAACCGCGTCTATTAATAGACGCGGTTTTTTTATTTATTTCTCACAAGTTTAACTCTTGAGAATCTACAATTTCAGTATATTTAAAATCTAAATTAAACACTAATATAATGATCAAAAAACTCTTAGCGGTAAGCTGTTTGGTAATGGTAATAGCTTCCTGTAAACAAGACCCTAAAAATAATGATTCTGCAATGTCTGATGACGTTTCAGGAGCTTTCAATGACATGTTGGATACCTATTATGAAGATGGATTGGTTTTAAATCCTATGAACGCCACAATGGTAGGCGACAGTCGTTATAATGATAAGTTCCCGAACTTTCTTTCAGACGAATGGACCGCTTCGGCTAAAGCACACTTCGAAAAGTACCAAAGCAAACTGGCAGAATTTAATGACGAAGATCTTACAGATACAGAAAAAATGACCAAAGCAGTCCTACAATGGGAATGCGACATTAATCTTGAAGGCTTCAATTACAGCCAAGATCTTAGACCAATAGACCAAATGTGGTCACCACACTTATTTGTAGGGCAATTGGCTAGTGGGCAAAGTATGCAACCGTTTAATACAGTTAAAGATTATCAAAATTGGTTGAGCAGATTAGATGGTTATGTAGATTGGATGCACTCGGCTGAAGCAAAGATGCGTAAAGGAATGGAACTAGGTCATGTACTTCCAAAGTCGCTTATTGTAAAGGTGATTCCACAGCTGGCATCAGCTACGACTACCAATTTAGACGAACATTTATTTTATGGCCCAATTAGAAATTTGCCAGAAGACTTTAGTGATGAAGACAAGCAAATGCTTACTGATGCCTATACCAAAAAACTTACAGAAAAAGTCATTCCAGCCTATCAAAGTTTGCACGACTTTATGAATACTGATTATAAGGCAGCCGGACGTGAAACTTCGGGTATTGATGGGATTCCAAATGGAAAAGCGTTTTACAATTATATGATTAAGCAGTTCACAACAACTACAATGACTGCAGACGAAATTCACCAATTAGGATTAGACGAAGTAGCACGCATTCGTTCAGAAATGGAAAAAATTAAAGAACAAGTTGTGTTTACAGGAACACTCACGGAGTTCTTTAATTATGTACGTGAAAACAAAGATTTAATGCCATACACCGATCCACAACAGGTCATCGATAATTTCAACGTTATTCATGAGCGTATGATACCGCAGTTGGAAAAATTATTTGACAACACACCAGAAACACCATTTGAAGTTCGCCGTGTAGAAGCCTTTCGAGAAAAAACGTCAGCCGCGCATTACAATCCGGGAAGTTTAGACATTGGTCGTCCTGGTGTTTTTTATGTACCTATACCTGAAGTGACCGAATACAATGTACATCAAGACGAAACTTTGTTCTTGCATGAAGCTATTCCAGGACATCATTATCAAATTGCATTGACCCAAGAAAATGAGGAGTTACCAGACTTTAGAAAAAACCTCTTTTATAGTGGCTATGGCGAGGGCTGGGCATTATATGCAGAATCTTTAGGAAAAGAACTTGGATTATATACAGATCCTTACCAATACTTTGGAACTTTAGCTGCAGAAATGCACAGAGCTATACGCTTGGTGGTTGATACAGGCATGCATAGTAAAGGTTGGTCACGCGAGCAAGCAATTCAATATTCTCTAGATAACGAATCTGAAAGTGAAGCTAGTATTATATCAGAGATTGAGCGCTATATGGCCATGCCAGGACAAGCCTTGTCTTATAAAATAGGGCAACTTAAAATTAGAAGACTACGTGACAAAGCGCAAGCAGAATTAGGCGACAAATTTGATATTGGTCAGTTCCACAATGAAGTATTGGAAGTAGGTTGCGTACCATTAGCGTTATTAGAAGACAAAATCAACAACTGGATTGAAGCCAGTAAATAGGCTTTTCAGATTTGTGAATACTTTAAACCACTCTTTAACGAGTGGTTTTTTTATTACCTTTAAGCTAAAACACAAAGTATGTCTGGCCTAGCTACAAAACAAACTAACAAAAGCGTCAATAAATTTATTGAAAGTGTAGGCAGTGATTCCAAACAAGAGGATGCAAAAACTCTTGTGAAACTCATGCAAGACATTACTGGTCATGAACCTAAAGTTTGGGGTGACAATTTCATTATTGGTTTTGGAAAGTACACCTACACACGAAAACAAGGTAAAGAAGAATTTGAGTGGTTTAATGTGGGTTTCGCACCAAGAAAAACTAAGTTAACCGTTTATCTCACTACCGATCTAACACAACAAGAAACATTACTTAAAAAATTAGGCAAGTGTAAATTTGGTAAAGGCTGCCTCTATATTAATAAATTGGCAGATGTAGATTTAGAGGTTTTGAAACAATTGATTGAGAAGAGTAAAAATGCACAGTGGCATTAATATTTTTTGTAACTCCCGTTTCTTAATTTACCTTTTATTTCTTTTTGTAACTTTAATTCGTAAATCAACATATCTTTTTAAAAAATGAAATTAACAAAGCTTCTAATACTATGCTTTATCATAGTTACAAGTTGTTCCTCTCCTACAATCACCTACGATATTTTAATTAAAAACGGCACCATTGCTGATGGTTCTGGCAATGCTTCATATGTAGGCGCGATAGGTATTAATGCCGATACTATTGCTGCTGTTGGCAAACTTAAAAATGCAATAGGCCTCACTGAGATTGATGCTTCAGATTTAGTGATTGCACCTGGATTCATAAATATGCTCTCATGGGCAACAGAATCTCTTATACAGGATGGGAAATCTCAAAGCGATATTAGGCAAGGCGTCACCTTAGAAGTTTTTGGTGAAGGATGGTCTATGGGACCCTATACCGAAGACCTAAAAAAGCAGCTTCAAGAAAATCAAGGCGACCTTAAATACGACATTACTTGGAATACTTTAAGCGGCTATTTAGAATATCTTGAAAACAAAGGTGTATCACCCAATGTAGCTTCTTTTATTGGTGCTACTACTGTACGAATTAACCATATAGGCTATGAAGATCGACCACCAACCGAAGACGAATTACTATCTATGAAAGCTATGGTGAAACAAGCCATGGAAGAAGGCGCTTTAGGTGTAGGATCATCATTAATTTATGCACCAGCATTTTATTCATATGCTGAAGCGACTTTGCATAATTCAATAAGCTCTTCAGTAGATGAA
>CAJHYL010000287.1_pt1 | contig 16283 bp, 16 predicted proteins | sample 9198761 | NCBI WGS metagenome assembly CAJHYL01 (sample SAMEA7708360, study PRJEB35096) | sediment metagenome | biome: marine neritic benthic zone biome [ENVO:01000025]; feature: sediment [ENVO:00002007]; material: shallow marine sediment [ENVO:03000034] sea grass bed [ENVO_01000059] ...
ATTCTGTACAAGCCTCAGTTATTTTACGCACAGATTTCGTGCCATTCTCATGCCCGAAGATTCTTAATTTTCCTTTTTGTTTAGCCCAACGCCCATTGCCATCCATAATTATAGCGATGTGTTTGGGTAAAGAATTGATATTGATATTGCTTTTAAGGCTCATTTTAGTCTGTTGGGCACCAACACGGATTACGTCCAAAGGTATATGTTAACGTGACTCCAGTAAAGGTATACCAATCATTATTATTAACATTACCAAAACTTAGATTTTCAATGAGACTAGGGCTATCTGGCACACTACCATCAAGTTCGTCAGAAAAGGTATAACGCGCACCAATTTCGGCAGCGAGAATTAAATGATCTGAAATCGAGGCCTTAAATCCTACAACCATAGGGATACCATATGCAAAACTTGAAGTGCCTTCTGCAGTTTGTACGCCATTACTAAAGTAATAATTGTCATGATGAGCAATAGAAATACCTGTATATAAATAGGGCGTCGCCATGGGCAAGCCTGTGTGAAGATCAAATTCCCAAAAGGTAAATTCTAAACCTGCTGAAAATTCTAAAAAACTATTGTTAATATAACTATAGCCGCGTTCTTTGCGGCGAGGGTCATCACTTTTCGAATCTTGAGCTTCAATCTCACTGTAAATCAACGACGCTCTAAAGGAATGTCTTGGACTTCTATTCCATTTAATGATACCGCCAAAAGCAGCTTTGTTAGGTGCTATATAATTAGTTGAGCCTACATCACTAATTAAATTACTTCCACCAGCAAAGACTCCAACTTCAAAGATTTGGGCTATACTAAGGTTGAATGAGAAAAGGCTCAAGACTAAGAAAATTGAATATCTCATAGATTTTCAAAAGTTTGCAAATATAATAATTATGCTAAGCCTATTATAATTTGTTTACAGTATAACGGAAATGTGAAATTATATTGTTTTTTAAGGTCTAATTGCGCTTATCCTCGCCCCATAGCAGTTTTTTTCTTAATGTGTCTAGAAAACTCTCGTCATTGAGCTCAATCATTTTGATAGTAAATGAGGCCTTTTCGACATAAACAATAGTATTTTTTTCTAATGTGGCGATTCTTGAGTCTAATGATACGAGGTATTGATCCTCACGACCGCTAACGCGAAGCTTAATTTTTGTGTTGTTAGAAATTACCAACGGTCTAGCACTTAAGTTATGAGGCGCAATTGGCGTTAGCACAATATTATTGGTTTCAGGCATAATAACGGGACCTTCGCAACTTAATGAATACCCTGTTGAACCTGTAGGCGTTGCAATAATGAGACCGTCTGCCCAATACGACGTTAAGTATTCGTCATTTAAGGTGGTTTCAACCGTGATCATAGAGGTCGTATTCTTTCTACTTATCGCTATCTCATTAAGTGCAAAATTCAAAGTCTGTAGTGCCTCATGTTCTGGAGACGTTTTTATACTCAACAAACTACGCTCCGATATTTTATAATCTCCTTTGAAAATGTCTTCAATAACTTTCTCAATACTTTCGGTTTGAATCGTAGCTAAAAATCCTAATCTCCCAGTATTTATTCCAATTATTGGAATGTTGTAGTGTTGAACAAAAGTTACAGAACGTAGCATAGTACCATCACCACCAATGCTAATTAGCATATCGTAGGAATCGTCCAATTCATGAAAAGTCCCGTAAGACGAATTGACGTTGATCTTATGTTCTTCAACTAAGGTATTGTAGAATTCCTGCTCAATATTTACAGTTGCTTTTTTACCATTTAATGTCTCGAAGAGTTTTTTAATTGGTGTTTCGGAGTGGGCTTGATAAAACTGTCCATAAATCGCAATTTTCATCATACTACAGATTTAAGTATTTATCTAAATAGTCTGAACGATCTTTTAAATTCTTAATCATAACATCTTCATCATGGCCAGATATAATATTGTAACTGTAACGTCTAAATGTTGATATAATCTCATTAAGACCTGAATGCCCAATTTTTATCGTGACTTGTACTAAGTCGTTTTCAATCTTAGAAATAAATGCTCCATAAAGTTTAACGTTATTAGATTCAACAATTTGAGTAATTTCACTAAATGAATAATCGTTATACCCTTTTTCAACAATCAATAAAGCACCAGGTTCTGCAAAGAATGGGGTGTCATTAAATAAAGAAATGATATCGTTGAGTTCGTAAAATCCCAAATAGTTATTTTGTTCATCTAAAACAGGCATTATGTTGCTGTCATTAATTGCAAAAGCCTCTAATACATCCAGCCATAATGTATTCTGACGTACGCTATAATTTTCAACGGCATAACGATAATCTTCTAAAGTTTTATCACTTTCAAAACAATGTGCATCAGTTTCAGATACTAAACCAATATATTTATTGTTTTCGGTAACTGGAAAATGCGTATAAGTAAGTTGATTAAAGAGCTCCTGTACTTCTCTAATGGTCAATTTTAAATCGGCAGGTTTAATATCATTTATGATGTATTCGCTTAGTGGCATAGGCATTGCGTTTCATTTGCAAATTAATCAAAATTGCGCACAAAAACCCTTTGTTTGTTTGTATTTTTGCCGTCAAAACCACATTATGACCAAGCTAAGTGTCAACATAAATAAAATTGCTACTTTGCGTAATTCGCGTGGAGGTGATGTGCCAAATGTAATTCAGTTTGCCAAAGATGTGCAGCGTTTTGGGGCTCAAGGTGTCACTATACATCCCAGACCAGATGAACGCCACATAAGATATCAAGATGCTTATGATTTGAAACCTGTTGTCTATACCGAGTTCAATATAGAAGGGAACCCTATTCCAAAATTTATCGACATGGTCTTGAAAATTAAACCAACGCAGGTGACTTTGGTACCCGATTCTGAAGACGTATTGACTTCTAATGCAGGCTGGGATACCCTAAAGCATAAATCGTTTCTTACTGAAGTTATTAAGGAATTCAAACAAAATGGTGTAAGAACTTCAATTTTTTTAGATCCTGATCTAAAGCAAGTTGAAGGCGCTAAAATCACAGATACAGATCGTATCGAATTATATACTGAAGCCTATGCCAGCCAGTACCAGCAGGGCAATGACCATGCGATTAAGCCTTATATAGAAACGGCAGAATTAGCAAATAGTTTAAACTTAGGAATTAATGCAGGACACGATCTTTCTTTAGATAATATTGAATTCTTTAAAAAGAACATCCCTAATTTGTTAGAAGTTTCAATTGGCCATGCATTGATATCTGAAAGTTTGTATTTAGGTATTGAAAATGTGATAAATATGTATTTGAGAAAACTTAAATAATGGCATTGCATACTAATATTATCGGTACAGGTCAACCCATTATCGTACTGCATGGATTTTTAGGCATGGGAGATAACTGGAAATCGTTAGGCAAGAAATTTAGTGAACAAGGGTATGAAGTTCACTTGGTCGATCAGCGAAATCATGGTAGAAGTTTTCACCATAACGAATTTAATTATGAGGTACTTTCTCAAGATGTGTTAGATTATTATAACAAAATGAACTTAGAGCAAACGGTATTGCTAGGGCACTCTATGGGAGGAAAAACTGCGATGCACTTTTCGTCCTTATTTCCAAATTTAGTATCTAAACTAGTTGTTGCCGATATTTCACCTCGTTTTTACCCTATACATCACGATACCATATTAGAAGGCTTGTCGTCTTTAGATTTTTCAATAATTAATTCTAGGAAAGCTGCAGAAGAACAATTGGCTTTATACGTGCCCGAATTTGGAATACGCCAATTTTTATTAAAAAACGTATACTGGGAAGAAAAAGGGCGATTAGCGTTGAGGATAAACCTCGATGTTTTAAAATCTAATGTGGCCGAAGTAGGTGAAGCTTTACCAGAACATTTTAAGTTTGAAGGCGAATCCTTGTTTCTTAAAGGTGATAAATCTGAATATATTTCTCCTTCAGATGAAGCCATTATTAAAAGGCAATTTAGTAATGCCTCATTAGCAACGGTTTCTAATGCTGGGCATTGGTTACATGCAGAGAATCCTACTGAATTTTATGATGAAGTCATCCGTTTCATTTCGAGTTAATTCGTAAATTAAACTCAGTTTAAATCTTTTAAATATGAAATTCTTAGTTAAACTTCTGCTTAGCGCAGTAGCTATTGTTTTGCTGGCCAAGTTTTTACCTGGCGTGAGTTTAAGTCCGCCTTATACCACAGCGCTACTAGTGGCTTTAGTTTTGGCACTTTTAAATGTCTTGGTTAAGCCGTTGTTAATTGTTTTAACCTTACCTATTACTATTATAACCTTAGGTTTATTTCTGTTAATCATAAATGCACTTATTATTTTGTTGGCAGATAAATTGATTGATGGATTTGCGGTTGACGGACTTTGGTACGCACTGCTTTTTAGCATATTGCTATCTATTTTGCAATCTATACTGTATTCATTGGTTAAGGAAGATAAACGCCAAAAATAATGCCTGATTTAAAGTTTGTTAGCTCTTAAAATTGTTGTAATTTTGCATCCTTATTTTTAAGCGAAATTATGAACATTACAAGAGAAAATATCGATGCCTTAAATGCTGTAGTAAAAGTAGATATTACAAAAGACGACTACGGTGATAAAGTAGATAAGATTCTTGCAGATTATAGAAGAACTGCTAATATTCCTGGCTTTAGAAAAGGCCATGTACCCATGGGAATGGTTAAAAAACAGTACGGTAAAGCTGTACTAATAGACGAAGTCAACAAATTGTTGCAAGAATCATTAGGAAAATATTTAGTTGAAGAAAAGCTTGATGTGTTAGGTAATCCATTGCCAAAACCTCAAGATGATCTCGATTGGGATGCTGATAGTTTCTCTTTTGAATTTGAACTAGGTTTAGCACCAAATTTTGAAGTAAATCTCAAAACAAAGAAGGCCATAACACATTACAAAATAATAGCCGATGATAAAATGGTGAATGAACAGGTTACTACTATACAAAAGCAATATGGCAAACTTGTATCTAAGGATGTAATTGAAGAACATGATGAGATAACAGGTAGTTTCAAGAATGCAGATCATGACATTGAGAATACAACAACCTTAACACTTGATAAATTCAAGACTAAAGCAACCATTAAAAAATTTATTGGCGCGAAAACCGGTGACACAATCACTTTAAAAACAAAAGGACTGTTTAAAGATGAGCATGATTTAATGCAACACTTAAAAGTTGCTCATGATGACGCACACGATTTGAATATTGAGGTTGATTTTACTATAAATGAAGTTAATGAAAGACAATTAGCCGATTTGGATCAGGAGCTATTTGATAAGCTCTTTGGTAAGGATCAAGTAAAAACCGTTACTGAGTTAAAAGCAAAAATCAAAGAAGATGCAGAACGACAGTTTGTACAGCAAACCGACCAGAAACTGCTTAATGATGTAACAGAACACTTAATTGAGAATACAAAATTCGAGTTACCTGCTGAATTTCTTCAAAAATGGATGCAAACCGCAGGTGAACAACCATTAGATGACGTACAGGCCAAGGAGGAATACGAAAAATCTGAAAAAACAATTCGATATCAGCTTATAGAAGGTAAACTTATTGAAGAAAACGATCTTCAAGTTAAATTTGAAGAAATCAAAGATTTTTCTAAGCAGATGATTAAAGGTCAAATGGCGCAATTTGGTCAAATGAACCCTTCTGATAAAGAATTAGATGATATTGCGGCTAGAGTGTTATCAAACCAAGAAGAGGTAAAACGCCTTTCAGAACAACTCATGAGTCAGAAATTGTTAAATCTTTATAAAGAAAAGAGCAATTTAAAGATCAAAGAACTTTCATATGATAAGTTCGTAAAAGAGGTTTACAGTTAATAAACACAAAAATCATTATCTTTAGGCGTTGATTTCGTTAGATTTCAACGCTTTTTTTATTTAAACATTATATCAAAAAATACCCATGAACTACGAAAAAGAATTTGAAAAATTCGCTATAAAAGATCAAGGTATAAGTAGTACGTATTACCATAAAATAATGAGTAGTATGTATCCTGTTGGTCTTACTACAAATATTATTGAAGAACGGCAAATGAATATTGCCATTTTTGATGTGTTCTCAAGATTAATGATGGATCGTATCATTTTTTTAGGCACGGCTATCAATGATCAAGTGGCAAATATTATTCAAGCACAATTGTTATTTTTAGAAAGTACAGATTCCTCAAAGGACATACAGATTTATATTAACTCACCAGGAGGTGGAGTGTATGCGGGTTTAGGTATTTACGATACCATGCAACTTATTAAACCAGATGTGGCTACAATTTGTACAGGAATGGCAGCTTCTATGGGTGCTGTGTTATTGTGTGCAGGTCAAAAAGGGAAACGAAGCGGTTTATCGCATTCAAGAGTAATGATTCACCAACCCTTAGGTGGCGCACAAGGTCAAGCAAGTGATATAGAAATTACTGCACGTGAAATATTAATATTAAAAGAAGAGTTATATAATATTATTAGTAAACATTCAGGTCAAATGTACGATAAGGTGTATGCCGATGGTGATCGAGACTACTGGATGAAAGCCGATAAAGCCCTCGATTACGGAATGATTGACGAAATTTTAGCTAGAGATTAATACCTAAATTATGGCCAAAGAAGATTTAGAATGTTCCTTTTGTGGTAGAAAAAAACCAGAAACTAATTTATTAATTGCTGGCTTAGATGCGCATATTTGTGATCGTTGCATTGAGCAAGCACATGGTATTGTAATTGAAGAATCTAAGCAAATTGATAGCGGTGATCTTTCTGCAGAACTTATGCTTAGAAAGCCTAAACAGATAAAGGATTTTTTAGATGAGTATATTATAGGCCAAGAACACACCAAACGTGTGATGTCAGTTGCCGTGTACAACCATTACAAACGATTATTACAAGGCACAGGTGATGATGATATAGAAATTCAAAAAAGTAATATCATCATGGTTGGTCAAACAGGAACTGGTAAAACACTTATGGCCAAAACTATAGCAAGAATGCTTAATGTACCACTGGCTATAGTAGATGCCACTGTATTGACCGAAGCTGGATATGTTGGTGAAGATGTAGAAAGTATTTTAACCCGTTTGCTTCAAGCGGCAGACTATAATTTAGAAAAGGCCGAACGAGGGATTGTATTTATTGACGAAATAGATAAAATTGCTCGTAAAAGTGATAACCCTTCAATCACACGCGATGTGTCTGGAGAAGGTGTGCAACAAGCTTTGCTAAAACTTTTAGAAGGTACTGTAGTTAATGTGCCACCAAAAGGCGGAAGAAAACATCCAGATCAAAAATTTATAGAAGTCAATACAGAAAATATATTGTTCATCGCTGGTGGCGCCTTTGATGGCATAGACCGCCATATAACCAAGCGTCTTAATATGTCGGCAATTGGATATAAGGCATCGCATGCTGACGAACTGGTAGACAAGGATAATATATTACAGTACGTGATTCCAAAGGATCTGAAAGATTATGGATTGATTCCAGAAATTATTGGTCGTCTACCTGTTCTAACACATATGAATCCACTAGATGGCAATACGTTGCGCGCTATTTTAACTGAACCTAAGAACGCCATTGTTAAGCAATATGTCAAACTCTTTAAAATGGATGATATTGAGCTTACATTTACTGAAGGCGCGCTCGAGTTCATCGTAGAAAAAGCTATTGAATACAAATTAGGGGCAAGGGGTTTACGTAGTTTATGTGAAGAAATACTAACCGATGCGATGTTTACCTTACCAGGAACCGATGAAACGAAACTCAACGTTACAAAAGCGTATTCTGAGGGTAAACTAACGCGAACAAGATTAAAGAAACTAAAAGCAGTTTCTTAATTCAAACGAATTTATAAAAAAGAAAAACCACTCATGTTTTTGTCGTTGAGTGGTTTTTTTGATGATATTGGTTTTCATCTAACTTCAAAATCTACTTCCGCAGATTAGGCTATTAACAAAATCGATTTAAAAAAACGTCTTTTTCGATATTACATGTTTTATTGTTAGGGAATAAAACAATAACTAATAGCACATTTATTTATAACTAAAGCTAGTTTATAGCTTAGGTCAATGGATGTTTTTGTTTTCCTGATTTAAATGTAAATAGATTAATGCAAAAGTGGTTTACTTTTAGATGAACCAAAACCAAATATCGGTTAAAGAAAGTTGTGTTCAAATTTCTTCGGTGAACGACTAGCTATTCATTTTTAATAACTCATCTAAATACTCTCTGGAGTTAGAAAGTCTGGGCACTTTATGCTGACCACCTAATTTGTTGTGTTCTTTTAACCAATCGTAAAACAATTGATCTCTGGCCACATTAATCTTTAATTTATTTAGTGTCATATTATTGTGGCGTTTCGCTTCATAATCTGAATTAAGAGCCTGCAATTTAGAATCGAGTAAATCATTAAATTCACTTATATCAACAGGAGGCGTCTTAAACTCTATTAACCATTCATGCGCCCCTTTTTCTTTCCCTTTCATAAACACTGGTGCTGCCGTAAAATCTACAATTTCAGCCTTTGTTGATTGGCACACATCTTTTAAAGCATCTTCGGCATTTTCGATGATAAGCTCTTCTCCAAAGGCATTTATATAATGCTTAGTTCTTCCGGAAACTTTAATTCGATAAGGTGCTATTGAAGTAAATCGCACCGTATCTCCAATTTTGTAGCGCCATAATCCTGCATTTGTCGTTATAATAATCGCGTAATTCTTATTTAGTTCTACTTGATCTAAAGTCACTACCTTTTCGTTTTTAGTACCATAGGTATCCATTGGAATAAATTCGTAAAATATGCCATAATCTAGCATAAGAAGCAATTCATTAGAATTATTTTGGTCCTGGATAGCAAAAAACCCTTCAGAAGCGTTGTAGATTTCATAGTATCTAAAATCGGCTTTGGGCAATAAATTTTTATACTGGTCTATATAAGGCACAAAACTTACACCACCGTGAAAGTAGACTTCAAGATTTGGCCAAATTTCAAACAAATTAGTTTTGCCCGTAGTTTCTAAAACGTTATTTAGAAGCACCAGCATCCATGAAGGTACACCAGCTAAACTCGTCACATTCTCATTAATTGTTTCATTTACAATAGCCTTCATTTTAGGCTCCCAATCACTCATCAATGATACTTTGTTACTTGGTGTACTACTGAATTCAGCCCAAAAAGGTGCATTGTCAATCAAAATTGCAGACAGGTCACCAAAGATAGTCCCGTTTTCTTCGTATAATTCTTTACTTCCACCAAGGCGTAAACTTTTTCCTGTAAATAATTGCGCGTCTTCGTTATTGTTAAGGTACATACATAACAAATCTTTCCCAGCGGCATAATGGCAATCTTCTAAACTGTCTGAACTTACAGGGATGAATTTACTATTAGCATTTGTTGTGCCACTAGATTTAGCGAACCATTTAATTGGCTTGGGCCAAAAAATATTTTGTATTCCTTTTCTAGAACGTTCTATCTGGGGTTCAAAATCCTCATACGTAGATATTGGAACTCGCCTTGCAAATGCTTCATAAGTCTCAATTGAGGCAAAATCATATTGCCTGCCTATTTCGGTATCTTTTGCCTCTTCTACTAAATCTAATAGTAATTCATTTTGCACTTCATGGGGATATTTTAAAAACAATTCGATTTGGTGGAATCGTTTTTTTAAGAACCAAGATGCTATGGAATTCACTATTGGAATTGGCATGGATTAACTATCTTTAAGCTTCTAAAAATAACAAATTCATCTCTCATGTACCAAGGTGTTCTCACAAAAATGCAAACAGAATTTGGTGATCCAATTCAGTATTTTTTGGTATTTGAAAACGACTTCGTCAACCTTAATCAGCTATTAGGCAAACCCATGGCCATGCATTTTGTTGGTTATCAGTGTTTGAATTGTGGTTTAGATAGAGAAATTTATCGCCAAGGTTTTTGCAGAAGTTGTTTTTTTGATATACCTCAGGCAGGCGATTGGGTAATGCGTCCTGAACTCAGTACAGCACATTTAGATAAAGAAGATCGTGATTTAGACTACGAAAAAAAGGTGCAATTGCAACCACATATTGTCTATTTGGCAAATTCAAGTAATGTTAAAGTGGGCGTTACAAGAAAATCTCAGGTTCCTACACGTTGGATAGATCAAGGCGCTCATGAAGCTATAGAAATAGTTGAGGTGCCTAACCGTTATTTAGCCGGAATTACTGAAGTTGCGCTTAAAGATCATGTTAGTGATAAAACGAATTGGCGTAAAATGTTGAAAAACGAGATCGAAGATGAGAACTTAGTTGATTGGCGAGAACGACTTAAAGATTTTATTCCTGAGGAAGCTAAGACCTATTATATAAATTCGAATTCTGAGACACATCTTGCTTTTCCTGTTAATAAATTTCCAGAAAAACCAAAGAGTTTAAATATTGTTAAAGATAAAAGTTTTGAAGGTCGTCTAGTAGGTGTGAAAGGACAATATCTAATTTTTGAAGATGGAACTGTATTCAATGTAAGGGCAAATGAAGGCAAAGTTATGAAGATTACATTACCTATAGAATGAGCTTAATAGTCTTCCTGTTGGTCTCTTAACCTTTGAATATATTGCGCTTTTTGAATTTCACGACGACGTCTAACAGATTTTTTAGTGAATTGTTGGTTATCTCTTAGATTTTGAATTGTTTTGACGTTTCTGTGCTTTCTTTTATAGCGCTTTAAAGCACGTTCTATGTTCTCTCCTTCTTTAACTGAAATGATTATCATAAGATAAAACCTTTGTTCGACTCTTACTGTCAAGTTAATTATGTTATTTCATATTGTAAGACATTAGCTAATAAAATCGGAAGAAAAAGATAAAACAACCTTATAACTATCGAGAATTTAACTAAAAATATGGGTCAAAGAAACAACTAAAGATTGAACTTATAAGTAAAAAATTAAAATATTTTAGTCAATTTTTAATTCTTCATTAATTTCTAATGAGAATCGCTTTCTAAATAGCCATACAAAAAAGTATAAGAAGGGCGTATCAAAAGCGGCTACCATTACTTTAAAGAGAAAACCTGAGACCAGTAGTCCAGTAAATAAATTCCATTCGATAACACCTACTGAGCACAGTAAAAACAATACAGTGAAAGTGTCTACAAATTGTGATAAGAAGGTAGAAAAGTTATTTCGCAACCATAGATGTTTTCCCTTAGTTAAACGCTTCCAGAAATGATAAATATGAATATCAAAAAACTGTGCTAATAAATAGGCCATCATACTCGCTCCTACAGCTAAAATAGTTCTTCCAAACACTGTTGAAAACAGATCATCATCAATTGGTGACCACTCTGTAGCTGGAACAATATCTGCAACATATACAATCAAGACCGAAAACAAAGAGGCAAAAATACCAGTAACGACTACCTGATTCGCTTTTTTCTTACCGTAAATCTCGCTAATCAAGTCCGTGATTAAAAAGGTTATAGGGTAAGGTAAAATACCGACAGAAATTTCGAATAATTTCGACTCAAATACCTCTATATCAAATGGGTACCAATAAAAAAACTTTTGAAAAATAAGATTAGATACTACTAAAGATGTTATGAACAATGCACCTAATAGCATATAAAGTCTTTGCGCAAGCAGCTTGTCTTTAACGGCCATAAAACTTATTAACAGTTCTGGCAAATATAACTTAAAGTGAAATTCTTTTGTTTATTTTGTTTCTCTTATGCAACAACCCAAAACTATTTACATAGCTATTGGAAGTAATTTAGGCGATCGTTTTAAAAACCTACAAGAAGCGATACGTCAAATTCATCAATTTGTAGGTGGCGTAAAACGTATTTCTCGTGTTTATAAATCGCCAGCAATAGGATTTGAAGGCGAAGAATTTTATAATGTCTGCATCGAAGTCAACACCTATTTGAAACCTAATGCCTGTCTCAAACAAATGTTATCCATAGAGAAAACAATGGGTAGAAAACGAAATAAAAGAAAGGGCTATCAATCACGTACCATAGATCTCGATATTATTTTGTTTGAAGATGAGCTGGTGAAGACTAAAACACTTACTATACCACATCCTGAAGCGCACAAACGAAATTTTGTTCTGCAACCACTTCACGACCTTGCTCCAGAGCTGAAGCATCCCAAGAAAAAGAAAACAATTAAGGAACTACTTGAGAAATGCCAAGATAATAATCCTATAGAGCCTATTAATATCTGGCTGAAAAACCCAATGAAAGTCTATGATTTCTCCTTATATAATTACATCGCTATAGAAGGTAATATTGGTGCAGGCAAAACAAGCTTAGCTACGATGCTTTCACGAGATTTTAATGCGAAACTCATATTAGAGCGATTTGCAGACAACCCTTTTTTACCAAAGTTTTACAAAGAACCCCAGCGCTATGCCTTTACTTTAGAAATGTCTTTCTTGGCAGATCGATACCAACAAATCTCTGATGACTTATCACAATTAGATTTATTTAGAGATTTAATTGTAAGTGATTACGACGTTTTTAAATCACTTATTTTCTCAAAAATCACATTACCTGAAGATGAATTTATGCTCTACCGTAAACTTTTCTATCAAGTTTACAAAGATATTGCTAAGCCAGATCTTTATGTGTATCTGTATCAAAACACCGAACGATTGCAGCAAAATATTAAAAAGAGAGGCCGAAATTATGAACAAGATATAGAAGATGGTTACTTAGAAAAAATTAATGCAGGCTACTTAGATTTTCTTAGAAAACATCCTGAGTTCAATGTAAAGATTATTGACATTTCAGAAAAAGATTTTGTGAAGAACAGAGAAGATTATTTATGGATTTTAAACCGAATTCTAGAATAATAAAGCGCGTCGAAGATCCATATTCACAAACATTTGGCAAGCTTTTGAAACTATAAAGCTTTGAGCTTAGAAAATACATCCCAAATTACTACACCAGAACTCACGGCAATGTTTAGTGAGTGCTTTGTGCCATACTGAGGAATTTCAATCACTATATCACTAGCGGTAACTACATTTTGTAAAACACCTTTTACTTCATTGCCAAAAACTAAAGCGTATGTAACGTTTTTCACTGGAGAAAAGTCATTGAGAAGAATGGCATTTTCAGCTTGTTCTATACTTATCACTTTTACGCCATTGGTTTTTAATTTTTCCACTAAGCTTAAGACGTCTTCAACATATTCCCAAGCTACGCTATCTGTACTTCCTAAGGCTGTTTTTTGAATATCCTTATGTGGTGGTTTAGCTGTGATACCACAGAGATAAATTTTTTCAATTAAAAAGGCATCGCAGGTTCTAAAGACACTTCCTATATTGTTAAGACTTCGCACATTATCTAAGACCACTATCAATGGTGTTTTTTCAGCTTGTTTGAATTCTTCAACGGACAAACGATCAAGTTCACTATTTTTTATTTTACGGTTCATTAGTTGATGGATTGTAGATAACTTAGATGGGTTTGCTTTTAAAAAAAACTAAATAATAAGTACATTAGCAATCTTACTTCGGTAACAAAAATAAGATTAAAATTTTCATTTAGCCAGTGGCAACTAAGTCAAAAAAAATAACACCATTAATGCAACAGTATAACGCTATAAAAGCAAAATATCCTGACGCATTATTGTTATTTAGAGTAGGTGATTTTTATGAAACGTTTGGTCAAGATGCGATTAAAACAGCAAAAATCTTAGATATCATTTTAACTAAACGTGGAGCTGGCAGTGAAAGTGAAACTGAATTGGCAGGTTTTCCCCATCACGCATTAAATACATACCTTCCTAAATTGGTGAAAGCTGGTGCGCGTGTGGCAATTTGTGACCAACTCGAAGATCCAAAACTCACAAAAAAAATAGTTAAACGAGGCGTAACCGAATTGGTAACTCCAGGCGTCGCTTTAAATGATGAGGTTTTACAATCAAAGACTAATAATTTCTTGGCATCAGTTTATTTTGGAAAATATATTGGTGTGTCTTTTTTGGATATCTCAACAGGCGAGTTTTTAACCTCACAAGGTAATTCAGAGTATGTCGATAAATTACTTCAAAATTTTAGCCCGAGTGAAGTCTTGATCGCTAAGCAAAAGCGCAAACTTTTTAAAGATACCTTTGGTAAATCGTTTCACACATTCCATTTGGAGGATTGGGTATTCCAAGACGATTACGCTAACGAAACTCTAAAATCACATTTTAATACAAATTCTTTAAAAGGCTTTGGTATTGACGATCTTTATGAAGGCATAGTTGCCTCAGGTAGTATATTGCATTACTTAGGAGAAACACAACACCATAAATTGCAACACATTACGCAGCTGCAGCGTATTGTAGAAAATGCCTATGTGTGGATGGACAAGTTTACTATTAGAAATTTAGAACTTTACCATTCTACCAATACCAATGCGGTTACACTTATTAATGTTATAGATCATACGATTTCACCCATGGGAGGGCGTTTACTCAAACGCTGGCTTGCATTGCCCTTAAAACAACTTGATGCTATTAAGCAGCGTCATGATGTTGTTGAGTATTTGTTGAATGATAAAACTTTGCTCGAAAAGTTTCAGCATCACATCAAGCAAATAGGTGACATTGAACGTTTGATTTCTAAAGTTGCCACCGCTAAGATCAACCCTAGAGAAGTGGTTCAGCTAAAAAATTCATTAGAAGCCATCATGCCAATCAAAGCAATGTCAACAAATTGCGATAGTGATGCTTTAAGAACAATAGGTGAAACTTTAGAAAACTGTGAAGAATTAAGGGAGAAAATCAAAGCAACTTTAAATGAAGATGCTCCGGTTAATATTCTGAAAGGCAATACCATTTCTTCAGATTTTTCAACCGAATTAAAAGAGCTTAGAGATTTAGCATTTTCTGGGAAAGATTATCTAGATAAAATGCTGGAACGTGAATGTGAACTCACAGGTATTCCCTCCTTAAAAATTTCATCTAATAATGTATTTGGGTACTACATTGAAGTAAGAAATACGCATAAAGATAAAGTACCGGAAGCGTGGATTAGAAAGCAAACTTTGGTCAATGCCGAACGCTATATTACCGAAGAGTTAAAAGAATACGAGGCTAAGATCTTGGGTGCCGAAGAGCGTATTTTAGCTATAGAACAACAACTGTTTTCTGAACTTATTGGTTGGATGCAGCAGTATATTAAACCAGTTCAAGTCAATGCCAAATGTATTGCGCAATTAGACTGTTTGTGTGGTTTTACACAATTAGCCAAAAAACATAATTACAAACGTCCCGAAGTTAATGATAGTTATGATTTAGAAATTAAAGAAGGAAGACATCCAGTTATTGAACACCAATTACCAATAGGCGAAAGTTATATTGCAAATGACCTGTATTTAGATAGAGAGTCACAACAAATTATAATGATTACAGGGCCAAATATGTCTGGTAAGTCGGCTATTTTAAGACAAACAGCCCTTATAGTATTACTGGCTCAAATTGGGAGTTTTGTCCCTGCAGAAGTGGCTAAAATTGGAATGGTAGATAAAATCTTCACGCGTGTAGGGGCGAATGATAATATTTCTATGGGTGAATCTACATTTATGGTAGAAATGAATGAGTCGGCCTCAATATTAAATAACATTTCCGATCGCAGTTTGGTATTACTTGATGAAATAGGAAGAGGTACAAGCACATACGATGGTATCTCTATTGCTTGGGCTATTAGCGAGTATTTACACGAACACCCATCACGTCCTAAAACGTTGTTTGCCACACATTATCATGAGCTCAATGAAATGACTGAAACATTTGAACGCATAAAAAATTTCAATGTTTCCGTTAAAGAGCTTAAAGACAGAGTCTTGTTTCTTAGAAAACTGGTTGAAGGAGGTAGTCATCATAGCTTTGGTATTCATGTCGCAAAAATGGCAGGCATGCCAAACCAAGTTATTCATCGTGCGAACAAGATTCTAAAGCGTTTAGAAAAGTCACATTCGAGTGAAGAGCTTACAGAAAAAGTAAAGTTGCTGAAAGATGATCTACAATTGAGTTTTTTCAAATTAGATGATCCATTACTTGAAGAAATTAAAGATGAAATACTTCATATTGACATTGATACGTTAACGCCTGTTGAAGCCTTAATGAAGCTAAACGAAATTAAGCGCATGCTGCTTAAAAAGAAAAGAGCATAAGCTTTCGTTTTTTAAAGAAAACACTTTGCTATTATTATAAATGTTTTAAATTTGCAGTCCGCAATTCAGATTGCTAATTGCGAAAGTAGCTCAGGGGTAGAGCATCACCTTGCCAAGGTGAGGG
>CAJHYL010000161.1_pt1 | contig 16259 bp, 14 predicted proteins | sample 9198761 | NCBI WGS metagenome assembly CAJHYL01 (sample SAMEA7708360, study PRJEB35096) | sediment metagenome | biome: marine neritic benthic zone biome [ENVO:01000025]; feature: sediment [ENVO:00002007]; material: shallow marine sediment [ENVO:03000034] sea grass bed [ENVO_01000059] ...
GTTTCGGAAGAAACTGCCAATTTGAAAGCAACGGCATTAAATGATATGGAAGTCTGTTTTATACCTAAAAGTGAAATTCTAGCCGATTTGAAAAAAAACCCAAAATTTTCATACGAAGTCCTCAAAGATATGGCTAATGATTTACGCGAGGCAGATGATATAATAGTGAATATGGCACAAAAATCAGTAAGACAGCGTATGGCTGAAGCATTAATTTATATTGAAAGTAATTTTGGAACCAATCCCGATGGCACATTAAGCGTCATATTATCTCGCGAAGATTACGCCAATATTGTAGGAACAGCAACAGAATCGGCTATTAGAGTACTCTCACAGTTTAAACAAGATGGATTGATTTCGACCGTTGGCAAGCAAATCAAAATTGAAGATCTAAAAGGCCTTAAACGAATAGAATAAAAAAAAGCACTCCATGGAGCGCTTTTTTTTGCTTAATGTTTGTTAAATGATTTGGTTTCTTTAAATGGTGATGTATCTAAATTCTCCATACTTTGTTTGTAAGGCGCCCATTCATCATTAAAAAATGTATTGGTTTTATCAAGAGCATCATTTAAAGCATCTTTTGCCTGTTTCAATAATTGACGCTCTGTAGCCGTAATTCCATTTTGTCTACTTCCTACATAAAAGCCTGCAGTTCCTAAACGTTGATTTACATTTGGATCAGGATTTCTGGTAATCCCTTGACGTTTATCAACTTTACCTAAGAATACATCAATAACCTCATCAATTTTCTTCACAATGTCTTTTGAAGCTTTAATGTTCTCTTTATATTTCTTTTTATCAAGTTTTGCCAACTTCTTGCTATAGTCATTGGCAATAGTTTTACTCTCAACTAATTGTTTTACAGCATCGGCAGCCGTTTGTCGCATCGCCTGAATCTCCTTAGAAGCACTATACACTTGATTAATATTGGTTTGATTTATAGTTAATCTAGGATCACTTTCTACCTTGACGTATTGTTCTGAAGTTTGATCTCCAAAACTCAAAACAGCTTTATAGTTTCCTGGCTTCACCTCAACACCACCTGGTTCACGTCTGCGTTTTCTAATAGTTCTAGAAGGTCTATCACCACCTTTCTCATCTAAGAACCAAGTCCAAGAATAAATTCTAGTACTATCAGGTGCTTTGCGTTTTAGTGTTCTAATAAGGCGATCACCATCGTAGATATTTAAAGTAAGTGAATCCCATTTCACTTTCTTTTCATCTTCCTCTGCATCTGAAGCATCGTCTTTGCTTTCTTCTTTTTTATCTGATTTATCTTCTTCTTTCTTAGGATCAATTTTAACGTAATACTTAAGAAGCGCACCATAAGGTCTATTCTCACCATTGTAAATGGCATCACCACCAAAACGGCTACCCGTAGCTTGCTGATACGCTGCTTGATAGGCTGTAGCAGGTTTAAATAGTTCTAATTTGCTATTGAGCAACGCTTTGTTTTTTGCTATGGCTCTTAAGGGTCTGATATCATCTAATACCCAAGCGGCGCGTCCGAATGTGCCAATAATTAAATCGTGTTCGCGCGAATGGATCACTAAATCTTTTACTGATACAGTTGGAAATCCTTTGGTCCATTTCGTCCAATTGGATCCAGCATCAATAGATACATACAAGCCATCATCTGTACCAAGGAACATTAGGTTAGGCTCTTCTGGATCTTCTACAATGGACAAGGTGTAACTTTCTACATCATTGCCATCTACAATACGCGTCCAGGTATTGCCATAATCTTTTGTTCTATAGGCATAAGGCGTATAATTAAAACGTCTATAATCATTTGCGATTAATAAAGCTTCTCCTTTATTTCTTGAAGATGCCTTTATCTGCGGAATCCAGCTGCCTTTGGGCAATCCTTTTATGTTTTGGGTCACTTCATTCCAACTTGTGCCTCCATCCTGTGTATAATGAACACGACCGTCATCAGTTCCAATCCACAACATGCCTTGTTCAACAGTTGATGGTTCGATTACTAAAATGGTACAGTGATTTTCGGCACCTGTTGCATCCATAGTTAATCCGCCACTTTCATGCTGCTTTTGTTTTTCTGGATCGTTTGTGGTGAGATCTGTTGAAATTATATCCCAGGTTTCGCCTTTATCTGTCGATTTGTGCACAAACTGGCTACCGAAATAAATAGTACTATTATCCCACGGATCTATATTTATTGCCGAATTCCAGTTAAATCTCAATTTCAATTCTGGATCAGGATGTGTTGGTCTAACGATATAATTATTACCCGTTTGCCAATCATAACGACTAACAAAACCTTGTTGACTCATTGACCACCCAAAGCGCGAATCGTCCTTATCTGGAACGACATCAAAACCATCTCCAAAACTAATTTCTTGCCAATAGTCGTTTCGAATACCTTGAACACGCCAAACGTAAGCTGGTCCACGCCAAGATCCATTATCTTGCATGCCGCCATAAACGTTATATGGTATTTCATTATCAACGCTTATATGATAAAATTGGGCAACTGGTAAATTACCAATGAAACGCCAAGTCTTACCACCATCTTTCGTAATGTTCATTCCACCATCGTTCCCGTCAATCATAAACTGACCATTTTCAGGATGGATCCACCAGGCATGATGATCGGGATGAACACCATTATCTACACCATATGCAGGCATGAGTTGTTTGAAATTTTTGCCGCCATCTTCAGAAACATTCACATAAGTAAATATGGAGTACACACGATTTTCGTTTTCTGGATCTACATAAATTTCACCATAATAAAAAGGGCGATTTCCAATATCATTTTTATCGTTTACTTTTTTCCATTTAAATCCGCCATCATCACTTCTGTAGAGTGCATTCTTTTTTGCTTCTACGAGAGCGTATACAATGTTTGGCTTATTAGAAGCAATAGCCACACCAATTCTTCCTAAATCACCTTTAGGCAAACCATCTTTATCTGAAAGTTTCTTCCAATTTTTACCACCATCATGTGTGATATAAAGCCCAGAACCTTCTCCACCTGATTTAAAGAACCATGGATCGCGCTTATGTTCCCACATAGCTGCAATTAACTTATTAGGATTGGTTGGATCCATGATGAGATCTCCTGTTCCTGTTTTATCATTCACATAAAGTATTTTCTTCCATGTTTCACCACCATCTGTAGTTTTGTAGACACCACGTTCTTAATGAATACCCCAAGGCGATCCTATTGCACCTACATAAACAACATCTGGATTTGTAGGATCAATTATTACGCGATGAATATGTCTCGTATTTTCTAAGCCCATACTTTTCCAGGTCTTTCCACCATCTATGGATTTGAAAATACCATAACCACCATTTAAACTATTACGAGGATTTCCTTCACCAGTTCCAGCCCAAACCACACTTGGATTGTCTTGCTGAATGGCTATTGCACCTATAGATGCCGTAACTTGGTCATCAAAAATGGGAAACCATTTTATCCCTCCTGAAGTCGATTTCCAGAGGCCACCAGATGCTGTACCTACGTACATGATATCTGGATTATTGAGTACAACATCAATTGCAGTAACACGACCTGACATACCTCCTGGACCAATGTTTCGAGGTTCTAGATTTTTAACTAAATCCATTGAAAGTTTTTGCGCTGGAAGGCTAGCAACACAGAAGAGCATTGCTAAAATAAAGAGCTTTTTCATTAATTATTTTGGTTAGAAATTAGAACGCTAAAGGTAATGAAAATAACCCTTGCCATCATCTTAAAAACTTGTTAAGGTCAAGGGATACTTAGCAATTTAACCCATTGAATAAATATTAACTTAGTTCTCTTTTTCTTCAAATATCCACCATACTTTACCTGTTTCTGGATTAAAGCTTAATTTAAGCGTACCAATTTCACTTTCAATGAGATATTTGCCTTGGATATTTAGGTAGGTGTGTTTAAGTTTCGCATAATAGTTGCCATCTTTATAGTTAAATATGATGCCATTGCTCAATTCAAATCTTAAATTTTTTCGACCCGGTTTTTTTTCAGAATCCGTAAGTTTTTTATGTGCTTTAAGTTCGTCTTTATTAAGATAAATAGATTTTAAACTTTTATCAGACTTTCCAAAATAAATAGTAGGTGCTAATTCTACGCGACCTTCAGTGAGATGATAAACATCACTATGCGATTGATATTCTGGAAAAACTAAAAGTTTATAGTTGCCATCGATTTGAACTGTTCTTGGTGTTTCGCTGTACTTCATCACAATGTAATTGTGTGGATTGCGCAGTTCAAATTGTGTTCCTGGAGGATACATTATCACATTATCTAATGAGTCACTCTCGTAGATTGCCAAGTAAGTTTTTTGAGCATTGCAAATTAAACTGCAACCAATTAATAGGGTTATAAATAATGTTTTCATGATGTGTTTTAATTTATATTAACTTCCTAATCTGTTTTTCTCGTCTTCAAGTCCGGTATCTCGTTTTCTCGCTTTTTTAATTTCGTTTCTACCAAAATTATATGTTAGGTTAAATCTTACTTGTCTACTATCACCACCACCATCACCATTTATTCTAAGACTGCCAAATTCTGTAATACCTTCCCATGGAGACGTAAACAAAATGTCATTAAATGAAAGTCTTGCAGTGAGTTTATCATCAAATAGTTGTTTTTGAAATGCCACATTCAATGATCCTATGCTTTTAGTTTTGTACGTACCACCCCAAATTGAAGGTGAACTATACCAGCCACTTACTTCTGCACGAAATCCCTTAGGAAGCTTAAACGTGTTTTGTGCATAGAAACTTAGTGTGTTTTGCGATATTGGATTGAAATCTGGATTGGTGGCTTCAAAAATACTTCTGTACGCATTCAAACTAAAATATATACTCCACCATTTATTAAAACTAGTTGGATACGAAATACCTAAATTAATAACCTTTTGGTTAGCTACATTTCTTGTCGTTAAGAAGTTTTGATCATCTCCAACGGCTTCTGTAATTCGAGCAAAATAATCTTTTACAAAACTATAACTTATCGATGTAGTTAGCCTATAGTTATAAGTGTGTGATAGCTTTAGATTATCGGTATACTGTGGTTGTAAAAATGGATTCCCTTTACTAAACGATAGTTCGTCTATTTTGTACTCAAACGGATTAAGACTTGCATAATTTGGACGCTGAATGCGTTTGCTATACGTCAATGCTAATGAGTTTTTTTGATTCATTTGATAGGTCAAACCACCACTAGGAAACCAGTCGGTGTAATTGCGTTGAACACGATTGTTTTGTTCTTCTTCTAGAGCCGTTAAGATACCATCGGAAGAAGTGTTTTCCATACGCAGGCCAATCTGAATATTCCATTTTTTAAATTGGCGATTGAAATTTACATATAATGCATTTACATTTTCATCGTACTCAAAATCATTAGTACGCTGGGTATTAAGAATGTCTTGCCCGTTTATACGATCATAAAAATCAAATTGATTATCTGTTACTACTTTAGAGTATTTACCACCTAGACTTAGTTTCCCTTTTAAGAAATTTTGTTCATAATCTACTTTGGCGGTAAATAAGGTAATATCAATAGGTGTTACCATAAAATTTATAGTTTCACTAATAAGTTCAGTTTCAGATCCGTTAAAGTATTGATTAGGTTGTAAGTTTTCGCGATCTCTTGAATAACTTCCAAAGTCAACATCCATATTAAGCGCGACATCATTGTCTGCTTTAAATCTATAATTCACATTGGTATAAAGGTTAGATACTTTACTTTGTGTGTCACTACCTGCAATAAGAACTTCTTCAGGGTTGACTTGGCCATCGGGTATAATAGGTGTTCTTGAGTCGGCATCAGAATTATCATCTGAAAAATTTCCTGAAACTATAATACCAATTGTAGATTTTTTAGAAGCGTACCAATCAAAACCTAATCTCAAATTGTTGTTGATATTGTTATATATGGTTTCAGTACGCGCATCAAAAATGGTGTTGTTCTGAAATCTGAATAGATTAATAAATCCTAAACTTTCGCCAAATCGATTACTAAAAGTACCATAAATACTGGTTTTCTTATTTCTGTTATTAAAAGATGCCGATGTATTAACTCGAGCGAATTCACCATAAGTCAAGCCAGATGCTATTGACCCATTTGTTCCTAAACTCTTGTCCCTTTTAAATTTAATATTGATTATACCTGCGTTTCCTTCGGCATCATATTTTGATGAAGGTTGAGTTATAATTTCGATAGCTTCGATGTCACTAGATTGAATGCTTTTGAGATAATTAATTAAGTCTTCACCGCGAAGTACAGATGGCTTATCATCGATATAAATGAGTACACCAGATTTACCTTCAACAATCAAATTATCGGTATTGTCAATTATTACTCCAGGTGCTTTTCTTAATAATTCGAATCCTGAATCTCCCGCGGCATTAATAGTCTTTTGCACATTAAATACTGTTTTGTCCGCCAAAACCTGTACCATGGGTTTTTCAACTTCTACGACCACTTCCTCCAAATCTTCAGCTTTAGAAATTAGTGTAATGATGTCAAAGGATTTACCATTTTGATTTAAAGAGAAGGCTTCCGAATAAAAATCTTCATAACCCAAACTGGTGATGTTTAAGACATAATTGCCAACAGTTACATTTTTAATATTGAAATCGCCATTGTCATTAGTAACAGCAGCTTTAATAAACTGTGTTCTATCTACCGTAAAAATTGAAACAACAGCTGCTGGAACAGGTTGAAGATTGTTATCAACTACTTTACCGTTTACATTAGATTGTGCTGTGAGCAGTTGCGTAATTAGACTTAAAATTACTATTATTAAGATGTTCGTTCTCATGATTGAAATAATTTATGACCCAAATATCTTTCGCTTTGAATAATGATGCACGTCAATAAAGTTGAGCGGTCTTATAAAGCGATGAATGGCCTGAACCATTTAACTGAAAATAGGTCAACTCGTCGAAATTGCTATCCATTAGATTTTGACTACATTTAGTTTTGTAAAAATGTCAGAGCATATGAAAACTTCGTTTTACAATAAAAGATTCTTAGGAATTCGCGTAGGTGAACTCATTGTCTTTATACTATTTTACTTGTTTTTTGCGACATTCTATTATGTCACTTTGTGGATAAATCGTGGTTCATGGGAAGGTAGAGGACCTATTTTTGATTTGGTCGATTATTTTGATTCGGTAGGATTAGATTACATTCTTAAGGCTTTATTGACACTGCCTTTATGGTGGTTGCTATTTAAGAAGTTGAAGGATTGGACACTTGAAAAGCGATTGTTATTACATTTAATTTTATTGCCGGTATTTGTATTACTATGGCAGCAAATATACTATTTCACTTGTGAGATTTTTGGGTTTGGTCATTTAGGTGGCTTTGCCAGGATATGGGATATTTATATACCAGGCCTATTTTATGTGCTACAATTCGGCATATTTCATGCGTATAACTACCATTTAGACAATCAAAAAAAACTGAAACTTGAAGGCGAGTTAAGAACGGCTGCATTGAAGAGTGAACTATCTGCTTTAAAGGCTCAACTGAACCCGCATTTTTTGTATAATATTTTTAATACGATAAGCGCTTCTGTTCCTGCCGAAAATGAACATACAAGACAATTAATTGCAGAACTTTCTGATTTATTTAGATATCAACTTAAAGCCTCACAAGTGGAAAAAGTGACTTTGCGCGAAGAATTAGCTTTTGTACAGAAGTATTTAGATCTTGAAAAAGAACGCTTTAAAGAACGATTACAAATTGAAATTGATGTCGACAAGGGTATACTTGATGATCTCATTCCTCCAATGTTGTTGCAGCCATTAGTTGAAAATTCTATTAAACACGGATTATCATCTTTAATAGAAGGAGGTAAGATCACCATATCTATAAAAAAAGATGAAGACAAACTTAAATTTGAAATATCTGATACTGGTATTGGAATTCAAGATAAAACATCAATTTTTAATAAAGGAATTGGCTTAACAAATACCAGACTACGTTTAGAGAAACTGTATAAAACAACCCTTAGAGTTAGTGATAATGATCCTAAAGGACTAAAAGTTAGTTTCACAATATGAGAAAAGTGATTATTGTAGATGATGAAGCTTCAGGTAGGCAACTTATTAAAGAATATCTAAATGATTTCCCTCAACTTATATTACTTGGTGAAGCCAATAATGGCGTTGATGCTGTAAAAATGATCAATGAGTTTAAACCAGATCTGGTTTTTTTGGATGTTCAAATGCCTGGGATGACAGGGTTTGATGTACTCACACATTTAGAGGAATTGCCACAAATTATCTTTTCAACAGCTTACGATCAGTATGCTCTAAAAGCTTTTGACGTACATGCGGTGGATTACCTTTTAAAACCTTATACTAAAGATCGTTTTAAGATTGCTATAGAACGTCTTCAAAGTAATTCAGAGGATAATAAAGCTCGACCACTAGCAGAAAGTTTATTATTGGATAAACCCAAATACCCAGAACGTATATTGGTACAATCACAAAATAAATTGGTAACTATTGCTTTAGAAGATGTGGTTCGAATAGAGGCCTATGGCGATTATTCTAAACTTATAGCCAAGGAAAAAACCTATTTAAGTAATTATGGGATTTCTATATTAGAAGAAAAGCTTAATAATGCAATTTTCATACGTGTTCACAGATCGTCAATAATTAATATCAATAAGGTAAAGGAGTTAAATAAATATACTAAGAGTTATGACATCACTATGCAGAATGGCGATGTTGTTCGAGTTAGTCGAGGTTATATGGATAATATTAAAAAACTCATGTTTTAAAACTCACCCCTAGTTTTATTATTAGCCTTGCAATACTTAATAATTTCTTTAATTCGTTTTTGTCTGGTTTCATCACGTTTAGCTTGTTTTAACCAATACAAATACGATTTGCGATAGCCAGGAGCAAAACTATTGTAGTTTTTAAAGGCCATAACATTTTTATCAAATGCTTTTTGAAGGTCAGAAGGAACAATGAGATTTTCTACATCATCCAAGAAATTCCACATGCCATTTTCTTTGGCGATTTTTATGGCAGAATAACCACTTTTTTGAATCAAATTATCTCGCTCTAAATCTTTGATATAGCGCTTATTAAGAGCACTCCAGACACTTTTAGGGTTTCTAGGGCAAAAATATTGCCTGCGTTTTCCATTACCCAAACTTTTAACCGTAGAATCTATCCAACCAAAGCAAAGTGCAACACGTACGGCCTCTTCCCATCGCATTGATGGTACACTAGTTTCTATTTTGTAAAAAATAAGATAAACACCAGAATAGTTGGAATGGTTAGCTAACAACCAATCATACCATTCCACATCACGATGAAAATATAATTCTGGTTTATCTTGCATTAATCTCTAAATGTTTGATTTGGAAAGACTACCAAACTTTCATGACCGTTTTTTCCAACGGCGGCTACACCAAAAAAGAAATTATCTATAACTATTCCTTTGAGGGTATATTCAGAAACATCTCCTACGAATCTAGAATTGTCCCATGTTGGCGAAGTTGTATCTCTCCAGTAGATTTTATAACCTACAGCATCCTTAACTTTATCCCATTTAAACTTCGCAGAAGGCTGTACAATACCTCCAATCTGTAAATTCTTAGGTGGAGGAGGCGCCGACGCCAAACTGGCTAAATTAATGGCATTTACAGCTGTTAATTTTTTAGCATAAGGAAAATTTACATGTTCAAACGTATCGCCATAAGCTATGCCATCTTCTTCCCTAATGTCTTGATGTTGCTGCGTATAGTTTTCATGGGCTTCCATAATTCGAATTCCAGCATATCCAGCATCATTAAACGGACGATGATGACCACCACGACCAAAACGATCTAAACGATAAACCATCATGGGATTCATTTCTGGCATGTACGTTTTTGTTGTTTTATGTACATAACGTGCTAATTGTCGGGAAATGCCATCTACCTCGCCACCATAAAACCGTCTAGCTCGGCGCTCGCGTTCAGTTTCTGTTGGCGGAACAGGTTCTGAAAAAATTCTAAATGTTCTGTTATCGATAACACCATCTACACCTTTAATATTACCAATCATATCGTTATTAAGAATACCAATAATATCCCATCCTTTGTCTTTAGCAAAAGCAGCTAGACCTTTACCACCATAAAGCCCTTGCTCTTCACCCGAGAGGCCAACATAGATGATACTACTCTCAAAACTATACTTACTTAATACACGAGCTGCTTCGATTGTGCCTGCCATACCTGAGGCATTATCATTTGCACCTGGGGAATCATCTGTATAGTTAGTAGGATCACTTATACGTGAATCAATATCACCACTCATAATGATAAATCGGTTAGGATATTTGGTGCCACGTTGTATAGCCACAACATTAACAACCCAAACGTCTTTTGCAATTCTTGGACCATCACCTTGCGGAACAAGATCCTTTTGGTAAAACACCTCTAAACAGCTATCACAATCACGTGATATAAGATCAAACTGAGTTTTAATCCAACGTCTTGCCGCACCAATACCGCGTGTGTTGGATACTGTATCGCTTAAGGTATGACGTGTACCAAAATCGGCAAGTGTTTTAACATCATTGTGCAGTCGCTCTTCTGAAACGGCGTCGATGATATCATAAAGTTTCATATCGGTTTGAGAAAAAATTAAAAAAGAACAAAAGAAAACAATGGTTGTAATGCTATATTTCATAGTGTAAAGCGGTTAGATTGCTAAACTTTAAAGATAGTATCTTTTCAAGAATTATTGACAGTTTGAATAAAGTCGGTCTATAACGAATCACTGCTAGTTGCTAAATGAAGCCTTATTGCTATTCGTAAGGTAAAGCTTCATAAGTTTCCCCTTGTATAAGGCTCTTAGGATTGGCAGAGGTATTTCTAAAGGTAATAGGATAAGATGTATAAGGTGGCATCCATTCACCAAAAAAAGAGGCTACAAAATGTAAATGTGGATAACTTGCAAGGCCAGAAGCACCACTAAATCCAATTGGATCACCTTCATCAACAAAATCACCTACTTCTACAAGGGCGCCATTTTTAGTAAGATGCTGATACATCAAAAAATAGCCGTCTTCATCTCTAAGTACAACCATATTGTTGACGTCTTCGAAATCTTCACCAGATTCCTCTACAAACATTATTGTGCCTACACGTGATGCTGTAACTAAGGTGCCAATGTCCATAATAAAATCTATAGCAAACTGATCGGGTTGACCCTCTATATGAGGGAAGCCACTACAATGACTAAGACCTATTCGATACGATTTACCTACTGGATAAGGTAGAAGATGAGGTGATGTTCGCCAATTGGGATAAAATACGCCTTCACAACCATTAGCCACAACTTGTTGACTAACTACATCGCTTCCTAAAAGAGCGTCATCTTTACAGGCCATTAAGAGTATAATGCATATTGCAACTAATAGTTTTTTCATGGCGTATGATGTTTAATACGTCTTTATCACAGTACCTTTAAAGGTACAACCTTTTTCACTGAAGCTTAGTTTTTGGTAACGATGAGGTTGTAATCGTTACCGCCGTTTTGAATATCATAAATCGCTTCCTCATTATAGATAAATAATTCAAGTGTTCTAAAACTGAAACAAGGGCTCTGGTTTATCGCATAATCTACAATGAGGGTATCTGTATCGGTTGGATCTAACTCCAGATAATAATCTTGATTTGTTGTTAAATCTGCCATGAATATCACTAATTCATCTTGCAAACCAGTTGAAAAAGGTTTAATGTAAAGCGTTTCGCTAGAGTTATACAGTTTGAAAGAATCCTGAACGTATACATTCCCTATTAAGGAGTTACCTGTTTGATCAATTAATTTTAGAGTGAAATTGTCTGGAGGAGGAAGTACAACTGTGCAGTCAACGTCATCGTCGTTACAATTTAATACCACAAAGCCTAATAAGAAATAAGACAAAAACTTTTTCATAACCACATTTATAATGTAGATGCTTGCGTGGCTAAAAAGTTGCGTTCTAACTTATTGTTTTTTATACACAATAGTCAGCGTTTTTACTGATCCGTCGTCCTGCTTCAAATCGACCAAAACATTCATTTCGGATTCAGATATTCGCTCAAACGTCATTCCTTCAAATACGACTTTGTTTTTAGTAATTTCTTTTAATGGAAAATCGACGGTTTCGTCTTTGGTTTCCCAGCCTTTTAAGTCGCCATTAAAATGTTTTAATTGCAGTATAAGAGTGTTTTCAAATTCCCTAATAATTTCTATTTCATAAAAGCTCACTTTGCCATCATTAACCAATTTGAACGATGCCATCATGCTGTCTCCAAATGGCTTGCTCCAATTTTCTTCAACTGTCCCACCAAAGGCTTCTCCTTTCCAATTGCCAGCAATCCAGGCAATGTTTTCTAATTTTGGTTCTAGAGTTTTTGTTTCTTGTGCCTGTACGAAATATGAAAATAATAGAACTACAATTAATAATTTCTTCATAATTATTGAATAAATGTAACTTTAGAAATTAATCCGTTTTTCACTTCATATATAGCAACAGCATGAAAAATTTGACCATTAGCAGTTACTTTTTCTTCGTCAATCACCTTATTGCCAATCACCATACGTTTTTCTATTACAGCTTTTAAATCGGGCGTTCTATCAAACCAACTCTCATAGCTCTTGCGCATAGCGTCTTGACCTTCGGTTCTTAGCTCGTTTGGATAGTTATATAACTTAACGTCTTGAGAATAGGTTGCCATAAAGGCGTCTATATCTCTGTTATTATAAGCATCTAGCTGTTTTTGAACTATGGCTTCTACTGCTGAGGCATCACTCGAATTAGTAGAAGTATTTTCGCTAGACGATTCGCTATCGTCTTGTTCTTGATTTATGCCACCTTCACCTACTAAGGCTAATTTTGTACCATCTGGACTTATGGCTAATCTTGAAATATTAGTGATTTCATATTGTTCAAGTGAAGCCACTTCGGTCCAATCTACATCATAATCTGGTCTAAAAGTATATAGTTTGTTTTCGTGTCCCATTAAAATGGTACCATTTGCCAACCAGCACATATCTTCTACGTTTGGAAGCGTTCCCATAATGCCTTTGGTTTCCCCTGAATCTGGATTAACAGATTTAATTTCCCAGAATTCATCATTTTCCTTAGATATATAGCTAATTAAATCTGTATTGGGAATTTTGTGAAGCGAACGACCAATTTTCTTTTGAAGTCGGTAGTTTTTGTTGTCATTAAAATGAGTTGCAAATAATGAAAGGCCATTATCTTCAAGTACTGAAGATACTAGCGTTGTTTCATCTGCCCACACATGATATCCAATTATAATGTCATCTTTCAATACCTCAGATTCACCATTTTTTATGCTGTATTTGTACAGTTTTTGAGTGCCATCCTTTTCAAGTCGTATAGCCGAAATGTAATTCTGATTAGGAATTTTTAAAGGTGAATACTCGCTGCCTTCAGTATAGTTAAGCCAAATTTTAGAATCGTAATTAATAGTATATCGCACAATATCGGTTTGACCATTTCTAGTACCTGCATAAAGAAGGGTATTATTATCTAAAAATGAAGGTTGGTTATCATAACCCTCATTGCTGGATATATTTTTATAATTCGATAGTTCAAAATTGCCATTGGAGTCATCTAGATTGAATAGGAATACGTCTGTATTTGGCTGAGCACCTGATAGATATATAGTGCAACATAATACTGCAAATAAAACTTTAGTCATACAAATTGATTTGATTTTAAAGATAAGAAATCATGGAGGAATTGATAATTATTATAAGATGTATTTCGTCGATGATTTTGGAAAAACTATGTCGTTTAACGAATTTTCTTACACTTAACTGGCTTTTAAGAATCCCTAACTATCTGATTACGACTTTAGTGGTCCCTTTAAATCTATAAATAAACAAAACTTAACCACTCATGAAAAATTCTACATGGTGTATTTCTAAAGCAAACGTATTTGCTTTATTAATAATATTCGGTTTAAATTCACACATCTTATCTGCTCAGCAAATTGGTGTTTTGGGTAATGCTGTTTACATTAGTGATAATGATAACACACCTACTACGACTGATCATACCGATTTTGGAAGTCAAACGAGTAGAACATATTCTGTTGACAATACACAAACTTCAGGGAATACCACATTAACTGTTTCGAGTATTGCATTGTCGAATACCACAGACTTTGTGATTTCTTCAGGTTTGGCTGACAATACAATAACAAAAAGTCAAACGCCCGAGCCGTTTACCGTAAGTTTACTTACTGCTGTTCCGGGTACGTATACGTCTACAGTAACTATAGCAAGTGACGCCACGAATGATGGTGCGGACAATGTGTGGATATATACCATTTCGGCTACGGTTACAGCGCCGCAACCAGAAATTGATATCACTGGTCAAGGCACAAGCATTACAGATGGGGATAGTACACCAAGTACTTCTGATGATACAGATTTTGGAAGTACAGATGTAGGTACACCAGTTGTACACACTTTTACAATACAGAATACAGGTAGCGTAAGTTTATCAGTAGGGTCTATTACATTTAGTGGTATTAATGCTAGTGAATTTTCAGTGACGTCTTCACCTGCATCTTCTGTTGCGGCAGGTGGGAATACTACTTTTGATGTGACATTTAACCCAACAGGATCCGGAATAAGATCTGCTGTAATATCAATAGTTAATAGTGATTCTAATGAAAACCCATATACATTTAGCCTTCAAGGTACAGGTGTACTTCCGCCACCAGAATATACCTATTACTATGAGACTTTTGATAGTAGTAATGGTGGTTGGGCAGTAATTACTTCTAACAATGATACTTGGGTTTGGACTAATAGTTTCCCTACAAATGAACTTGCTGAAGGTAGTTTTTGGAGAAACAATAATTTCAACAACTATAACAATAATGTAACTATTGAAGTTCAAAGTCCTGTATTAAATTTTACAGGAATACAGAATTTACGTTTAAGTGTAGATGTCAAATACAAAGTTCAAGACAATGCTGATGGTATGGTTATCAAGTATTCTGTAGCAGGAGGCCCTTGGACAACTTTAGGCGCTTCTGGTCAAGGAACCAACTGGTACGAAGATAACGCTAGTGTATTTGGGCATGATGCCTGGAATGGTGATGGTCATTCAGCTTCGCCTTCGTTTAACCCACACAATCAATTTTCAAATGCAAGAATAGATCTATCCGATGCCATTTTTGCTGGTCAAAATCATGTAAGATTTAGAGTCCAATTTAGATCTAACGGAAGTACAACCGATGATGGTGTAGGTTTTGATAATTTTAGAATTGAAGGTGATCCAACTTCAGTATTAAGTGATGCATCAATCGCTCCAGCAAATATTACAAGTAACTTAAGACTTTGGTTAAAGTTAAATGCTGGTGTTTCTGTGTCTGATGGTGATCCATTAACAACAGTAGAAGATCAAGCCTATGACGTAGATTTAGATAAAGAAGATGCGTTTGCTGATAGTTCATTAGCACCAACTTACAGAGATAATGGCACTAGAAACATGAATTATAATCCGGTTGCGGATTTTGATCACGATAATCGCGAATACATGAATGGTAAAGGTGGATTTTATTCACAAGATTATTTTGCCGTATTTAGAAGTGATGACGTAGTTGATACACAAACTGGATCTAAAAGTCCAGGCCGTCAATTTGCCATTGGTGGACGTTTTTCAAGTGTGAGTTTTCACGAGGATCCAACAGGTTTAGGACTAGGTAGTACTTCTGGTCGTTATTCTAATGAAGTTATATCTCATACCATTGATTCATATCCTTTAAGTGGACCACAGATGAAGATTCTTATGGTCGTGCATATACGTCAAGCTCAGCGAGTTTTAGCAATCATGTATTTATAGTGAATGTGAAGACTAATACAGCAGGAACATCAACTGAATTATACAAAAACGGAAAACAAATTGACAACACTACAGGTGTAGCAGGTAATGGAGGGACTTTAAATTTTGTTGAATTTAGCAATTTACCTTTCTTACTTGGCTCAGGACGTAGTGGTAAAGCAGGACGTACGACATCACAGATGAATGGAATGATAGGCGAAATTGTTTCTTACGATACACCAAATTCAGCTTTAAATCAACAAAAAATACAATCCTATTTAGGAATTAAATAATTCTGGGATTGTAGGATTTTTTCAACTCGGGAATTAAATGATGACGAATTTTATTCCGTCGAAATGTGATATCGGCATTGGAAGCGTCGGTAACATACTGAATACCATTTTCAGCGATA
>CAJHYL010000009.1_pt1 | contig 16140 bp, 13 predicted proteins | sample 9198761 | NCBI WGS metagenome assembly CAJHYL01 (sample SAMEA7708360, study PRJEB35096) | sediment metagenome | biome: marine neritic benthic zone biome [ENVO:01000025]; feature: sediment [ENVO:00002007]; material: shallow marine sediment [ENVO:03000034] sea grass bed [ENVO_01000059] ...
ACTGGTCTGCGCGTGATATACAAAAATGGGAATATGTCCCACTGGGTCCTTTTCTCGGTAAGAACTTTGCATCATCAATTTCACCGTGGATTGTAACCCTTGATGCCTTAGAACCTTTTAGAGTAGAAAGTCCAAAACAGGAGCCTAAACCATTACCCTACCTAAGAACAAAAAACAAACATAGCTTTGACATTAATTTAGAAGCTGGTATTATTCCAAAAGGTAGTAAAGAGACTGTGGTTTGTAAGTCTAATTTCAAACATATGTATTGGAATATGTCACAACAACTAGCTCATCATACCGTTAATGGCTGTCCGGTAAATTCTGGTGATATGATGGGTAGCGGAACAATTTCTGGTCCTACCGAAGATTCGTATGGTTCGATGCTTGAACTTACCTGGAAAGGAACCAATCCTTTAAAGATGAAAGATGGCACGAAACGAAAGTTCATTAACGACTACGACACAGTTGTAATGCGAGCTTATTGTGAAAACGATGATGTACGGATAGGCTTTGGACAAGTTAAAACACAATTGTTACCTGTTTTTAATCCTAAGAAGAAAAAGTAGGATTATTCTTAACATGTTTTAGCTCTTCATCGAAAATTTAAGCATACTCGTATTCTTTTCTATTGTTTTGGCATCATAATTGGTTTCCTCATAATAATAACCAATACCCTAAATTATTATGAGAAAATTATTACTTTTTTCCGCAGTGCTAATACTATTCGCAGGTTGCAGTAGTAAAAAGCAAATAACACAACAACTTCAGCAAGGTAATTATGATCTAGCGATTCATAATGCACTTGAATTGTTACAATCTAAAAAGACGGCAAAACGAAAATCCAAATTTGTTGGAATTCTTAAACAAGGTTTTGATAGAATTACAAAACGTGATTTAGATGACATTGCTTTTTTACAAAAGGACAATAATCCAGCTAATGATGTAACAATTTATGAAATGTATGTAACGCTTGATGCTAGACAGCGAGCAATTGAACCTGTATTGCCACTTTATATTGATGGACGTGAAGTAAGTTTTTCTTTTAATGATTACACCTCTCAAATCATAGAATATAAAAATAAGGCCGTAGAATATCTTTATTACGATGCCTTGAGTCTTTTGGAGTCTAATAACAAGTTGGACATAAGACAAGCTCATGAACAACTCCAGTATTTAAACGCTATTAGTCCTGATTATAAAGATGTACAAACCTTTATTGAAATAGCATATAACAATGGTTTAGACTATGTTTTAGTTACGATCAAAAATGGTACACAGCAAATAATTCCAGACCGATTAGAAGAGGAATTATTGAATTTTGACACTTATGGACTAAATAACTTTTGGACAGTTTATCATGGTCAAGCACATAGTGATGTGACATATGATTTCTCGATGGACTTAAATTTGCTTCAGATAAATATTTCACCTGAACTCATAAATAATAGAGAGCGATTACGAAAAAAAGAAATTATTGATGGTTGGGAATACCTCTTAGACGAAAATGGAAATGTCCTAAAAGACAGTTTGGGGAATGATATCAAAGTTGATAAAAAGGTGATTGTTAAAGCTAGGTTATTTGAGATAGAACAAACCAAATCTGCACAAGTTATAGGAAAGGTTCTATATAAAGATTTGATTAATGGTAACATCTCAGATACCTTTCCAATACAAGGGCAGTTTCAATTTAATAACCTCTATGCTAGATTTAGAGGTGATAAACGTGCCTTGACAAAACAAGATAGAATTTTACTAAGAAACAGGCCGCTTCCATTTCCTTCAAATGAAGAACTGGTTTATTTAACTAGTGAAGAACTCAAACTCAAGTTAAAAAGTATCATATTAAATTCTTATGCGTTATAACATTTGCGTTAAAGCAGTTTAATTAGTTACTTAATACTTTAAGTATAAAGCTGAATAATTACCTTCAGACTAAGGTGATTTTATAAATAAGACTTGAAATCTAATGTATTAATAGCACTGTGCGAGGCATGTGCAATGACTTCACCTTGACTCACAATCAATAATTGGGGAGATTCATGCCAAACTTGAAGTCTCGCACTTATTTCATTAGATACATCTCTGTGATTTAAAAGATCTAAATAATACAGATCTATAGCTTCATCGTCTAGCTGGTAATTATCTATAAATTGCCTAATTACCATTTTACTTATGTGACATCGCGTAGAATGCTTAAAGATAATTTGAGGTTTAATCGCAGAAGCCGTTATAATAGCTTCAATTTGCTCTAAATTACTTAAATCTTGCCAAGGCAATTGTTTTTCGGTTTGTAGACCGTCTGATTTTCCAAAAATAAAATTGAATACACCCATGCGCAATAGGTCGTTATTTAGTTGTTAAGCTTTCAAATCACTTTTTAATAAACTTCACTACTTCTGTAGATTCATCGTTAAATTTAAGTTTCAAAAAATATATGCCATTTTCTAATCCAGATGTGTTGTAATTCAATTCATCTTGAGTAAGTGATAATGATGTCTTCTCAATGCGTTTACCATTAATGTCTATAAGTTCTACTTCAATAGCTTGATTAACGCGATTATACAATTTTACATTTAAAGTATCTAAGACTGGATTTGGATATGATTTCACATCTGAATAGGTTATCTCGGGTAAATCAAGTGTACTTTCTTGATAAACTCTCACATAATCAATTTCCATACTACTTTCTGTAAAACTTGGTAATACGTTAGGCAGCATAGCCACATTTAATAAAATATATTGTTCAGCATCAAATGGCCAGGTATCACTATTTTGAACAGCTGGTTCGTAGGTGTAATGTGTTACACCATCTACCTTAAAAACCATGCGATCTGGAAACCAATCAACCGAATACACATGAAATTGTGTAGATGCATTTGGCAATACACGTCCGCCTACATTTACAGTATTACCAAAACTGGATGGCGTATGAATAGCGCTTGAAATATGGTCTTGATTATCTCCCCAATGTTCCATAATATCAATTTCACCACAAGCTGGCCAGGTAGTGGTGCCAAAACCTTGAGTTTGCCAATAAGCACCTGTTTCATTAATATTTTTCCCTAACATCCATATCGCTGGCCACGTACCTATTCCTATCGGTAATTTAGCACGAACTTCCACTCTGCCATAAGTGAACGCAAATTTAGAATTTAGTCTAGCGGAAGTGAAATCTTTAGTTACACCTTGATCTGAAAACGTCTCACGTTTCGCAGTTACATGCAACATGCCTCCAGCAACATTCGAATTTTCAACACGATTCGTATAGTGTTGTATTTCGCCGTTATACCAACTGCTGCCGTTAGGTAGTTGTGTTTGTTGAAACCATTTAGAAGCATCTATTGCGCCATTGCCATCAAATTCATCAGACCAAACTAAATTATCGTAAATCGGATCGCTATTATTTGCAACTACATCAACATTTATTGTCCATGTAAATGTTAGAATTGTAATTAAGACTGAAAGACTGGTTTTCATATTCGCGTTTATAAGATAGCAAATGTAACGCCCTAAAAATTAAAAATGAATTTATCCTCCTATACTACACCTATACAATTGATATCGTTATAAAATCAGTCAAAACGTCATTAAACTATAGGAAAAATAAGACATTTTGTCCTGTGAATTTAGTTGGTAGGATAATTGGAGAACTATTGAAAAATGCTAAAAATGAATTTTAACAACTATACCATAAAATCGCAAGAAGCCTTACAGCAAGCGCAATTATTAGCGCAAGGATTTGGTCATCAACAAATTGAAAATGCACACGTTTTAAAAGCCATCTTTAATGTTGATGAAAACGTAATGCCATTTATCTTTAAGAAATTGAATGTAAATAGCAATTTATTAATCGATATTATAGATAAAGAATTAGAACATTACCCTAAAGTTTCAGGTGGTGATATAATGCTCTCACGAGAATCAGCCAAAACACTTAATGAGGCCACTTTAATTGCCAATAAGATGAATGACGATTTCGTATCGATCGAACATCTTATTCTGGCACTTTTTAAATCTAAAAGTAAAATTTCTCAAATTTTAAAGGACCAAGGTGTTACGGAAAAGACATTGAAGTTAGCAATTGACGAGATAAGAAAAGGAGATCGCGTGACTTCGCAAAGTCAAGAAGAGACATACAACGCATTGAATAAATACGCTAAGAATCTAAATCAGTTAGCACAAGATGGCAAGTTAGATCCTGTAATTGGTCGAGATGAAGAAATTAGACGCATTCTACAAATCCTATCACGTCGAACCAAAAACAATCCTATTCTTGTGGGTGAACCCGGAACCGGAAAGACTGCTATCGCCGAAGGATTAGCCCATAGAATTATTGATGGTGATATCCCTGAAAATTTAAGAGATAAACAAATTTTTGCTCTCGATATGGGCGCACTTATTGCTGGTGCCAAATTTAAGGGTGAGTTTGAAGAACGCTTAAAAGCTGTAATTAAAGAAGTCACTACCAGTGAAGGTGATATCGTATTATTTATTGATGAGATTCACACCTTGGTAGGTGCAGGTGGAGGTCAAGGCGCAATGGACGCCGCAAATATTCTAAAACCAGCATTAGCTAGAGGCGAATTGCGCGCTATAGGTGCGACAACACTAGATGAATATCAAAAGTATTTTGAAAAAGATAAAGCTTTGGAGCGTCGCTTTCAAAAGGTAATGGTAGACGAACCAGATACAGAAAGTGCCATATCTATTTTAAGAGGTATAAAAGAAAAATACGAAACACATCATAAAGTACGTATAAAAGATGAGGCTATTATTGGCGCAGTAAAACTTTCAAATAGATACATAACCAATAGATTTTTACCAGATAAGGCCATTGATTTAATGGATGAGGCCGCCTCTAAATTACGAATGGAAATCAATTCTAAACCAGAAGAATTAGATGTGCTCGATAGAAAAATTATGCAGCTGGAAATTGAAATTGAAGCCATTAAACGTGAAAAAGACGAATCTAAGTTAAAAACATTGCGATCTGATTTGGCCAATTTAAAAGAAGAACGCAATGAGCTAAATGCCAAATGGAAATCTGAAAAAGAAGTTGTAGAGAATATTCAAACGGCGAAACAAGATATAGAAAACTTTAAGCTAGAAGCCGAACGCGCCGAACGCGATGGTGATTATGGTAAAGTAGCTGAAATTCGCTATGGAAAAATTAAAGATTTACAAGAAAAACTTGAAGTCCATCAAAAACAACTGCTAGAGCAACAGGAAAATGCCTTAATTAAGGAAGAAGTGACTTATGAAGATATTGCTGATGTCGTGGCGAAATGGACTGGAATTCCGGTGACTAAAATGATACAAAGTGAGCGTGATAAATTGCTGCAACTAGAAGACGAATTACATAAGCGTGTAGTAGGCCAGGAAGAAGCAATTATTGCAGTTAGTGATGCCGTGAGACGATCGCGTGCTGGCTTACAAAACCCACAAAAACCCATTGGATCATTTCTATTTCTCGGCACCACAGGTGTTGGTAAAACAGAATTAGCTAAAGCCTTGGCCGAATATCTTTTTGACGACGAAAATGCAATGACACGAATAGATATGAGTGAGTACCAAGAACGCCATTCAGTGAGCAGATTAGTTGGTGCACCTCCAGGTTATATTGGTTATGATGAAGGCGGCCAATTAACTGAAGCTGTGCGCAGAAAACCGTATTCGGTCGTACTTCTGGATGAAATTGAAAAAGCCCATCCAGATACATTTAACGTCTTATTACAAGTACTCGATGAAGGTCGATTAACAGATAATAAAGGACGAATTGCCGACTTCAAAAACACGATTATAATTATGACCTCTAATTTAGGAAGCCATATAATTAGAGAGCGATTTGAAGCTACAAAGGATATAGATACTGCTGTAGAATCGTCTAAAATCGAAGTACTTGGGTTATTAAAACAGAGCGTAAGACCAGAGTTTTTAAATAGAATTGATGAAACCATTATGTTCACACCTTTAAGTAAAAATGATATCGTAAAAATTGTAAGTCTGCAACTTAAGAGTGTTACTAAAATGATTGCTCAACAAGGTATTACTTTCGATGCAACGCAGGAGGCTATAGATTACCTAGCAGATAAAGGCTATAACCCTGAATATGGTGCTCGCCCTGTTAAACGTGTGATCCAAAAAGAAGTTCTAAATGCGTTAAGTAAAGAAATATTAGCAGGAAAGGTAACTGCGGATAGTATTATTTTACTAGATGCATTTGATGATAAGCTAGTCTTTAGAAATCAAGGTGATCTTGTCACTGAAGAATTTTAAATTACTGTAACAAAAAGACTTTAAAACAGTCTATATAATTGGTTGGTTAGTTGAAAAGCAACGTGATATTCAAAATTGAATTGAGCGTTGCTTTTTGTATTTTAACATTCTTTAATCTAACTGACATTTATCATTACTTTTACTTAATGAAAATGTTACATTTAAAACATGAAATTAAATCAGTTCATTGATCACACCCTGTTAAAACCAACAGCAACAGAAGAAGATATTAGGCAATTATGTAAAGAGGCTGTTCAGTATGATTTTTTCTCGGTATGCATTAATAGTAGTTATGTGAAATTGGCCAAAACTGAGTTAGTTGGAAGTGCTGTAAAAATATGTACCGTCGTCGGTTTTCCATTAGGTGCCATGAGTACTGAAGCGAAAGTATTTGAAGCCAAACAGGCTATTGAAGATGGTGCAGACGAAATTGATATGGTAATAAATATTGGGTGGCTTAAAAGCAAAAGATTTGATAAGGTTTGTCAAGATATTGAATCTGTAAAATCTGTGATGCCAGATAAAACTTTAAAGGTCATTTTAGAAACCTATTATCTTGAAGAAATAGAAATTATTAAAGCCAGTGAACTAGCTATGCAAAGTGGTGCAGATTTTATAAAAACCTCAACTGGTTTTGGAACGAATGGCGCTACTATTCATGATGTTAAACTCATGAAGAGTGTTGTTGGTGATGCAGTAAATGTAAAGGCTTCTGGTGGCATCCGCGATTATGAAACTGCTAAAGCCTTTATAGATTTAGGTGTTCAGCGCTTAGGCGTTTCATCAGGCATTGCAATTATGCAAGGCACAACCTCATCTGATACTAATTATTAACTTTTTAAACGAATTATGAGCGTACATATAGAAGCAAAAAAAGGGGATATTGCTGAAACCATTTTATTACCTGGAGATCCATTACGAGCCAAATGGATAGCAGAAACCTTTTTCGAAAATCCTGTTTGCTTTAATCGTGTTCGGAATATGTTTGGTTATACTGGCACCTATAAAGGCAATCCAATCTCTGTAATGGGTACAGGAATGGGTGTGCCTAGTATTTCAATTTATGCTCACGAACTTATTAATGAATTTGGAGTCAAAAATCTAATTCGTGTAGGTAGTGCTGGTTCATACCAAAAACATGTTAACATTTATGATGTGGTTTTAGCCATGGCAGCTTCATCAAATTCGGGAGTTAATGAATTGCGTTTTGGAGGAGCAGATTATGCGCCAACAGCAAGTTTCGAACTATTCATTAAAGCAGTAGAAGCTGCCAAAGAAAAAAATATTTCAATAAAAGCGGGCAACGTATTTACAAGTGACGAGTTTTATGCCGACGACTTCGAGAGTTATAAAAAGTGGTCTAAATTTGGAATTCTGTGTGTTGAAATGGAAACTGCAGGTCTTTATACTGTTGCTGCAAAACATAATGTTAATGCGTTGGCCATTCTCACCATTTCAGATTCGTTGGTTACTGGTGAACGTACTACAAGTAAAGAACGTGAAACCACCTTTAAAAGTATGGTTGAAATTGCCCTGGAATTGGCATAATTTGAGTACATTTAAACAGCCTATTTTAATATTAATGAATTTGAAAAGAATCCTATTAAGCTTGCTGGTCTTAGTCTTGTTTAGTTGTAAATCACCAACTACAAATTTAGAATTGAGTGATGGCTTTGCTGCATTTATTGTAAAAGATATTCAACAGTCTATAACGTGGTATAATAAGAGCTTTGGGTTTGAACTTATCAATGAAACGCATCTCGAAGACCGAGGCATTAAAATGGCTAATCTAGGACTGGGAAACACCAAAATTGAACTCATAGAAAGTGCTACAGTTATTGATCCGTTAGACAATCAAAAAGGATTAGTATTGGGAATATTTAAAGTGGGCTATGTCGTTTCTAATTTTGACGCATGGAAAGACCATCTACTTAATCTTGGTTTAATTTCTGAAAGACTGGTGGTTACTGACCCAGTAACTAACATTAGAACGTTGATCATCACAGATCCTGATGGCAATCGCATACAACTATTTGAAAAACAATAATCTTGATTAATATCAATTTTCACATGAAAAAATACATCGCGCTTCTAATAGTTTTAAGCTTTATTTTACCGTCTTGTGCTCAAGAAAAGAACAAAGACTCTAGTGAATTAACATCGACCTTCTTTTTTATTCGGCATGCCGAAAAAGACAGAAGTGATAAAACTAATCGCAACCCAGAATTAACAACCAAAGGACATGAACGTGCTCAACATTGGAATGATGTATTTAAAAATGTTGCTTTTGACGCGGTATACTCAACAGACTATCATAGAACAAAACAAACAGCATTGCCAACAGCCCAAAGCAATAAACTAGAATTAACTATTTACAATCCAAGAGCAATTGATGGGCCAGCCTTTATTGCTCAAAATAAAGGTAAAAAGGTACTTATTGTAGGGCATAGTAATACAACGCCTACCTTTGTAAATGCCATTTTAGGAATTGAGAAATATGAGCAGATAGATGATTCTAATAACGCTAACCTTTATATTGTTACCATATCATCTTCAGGTGAAATGATTGATCTTTTAATGCAGATCGATTAGTTAATTTTGATATTCTTATTCTCGATTTTGGAAACTAATTTTAATGCATTTGCCTCAAACAATTGATCTAATTCATATAGTTGAGTATCATTTGAATTGGCCTTGTAATTATTATAATCTACAAATCTTATTCCACCTACAAAACGTGGGTTAAAGGCTTCTCTAAAACGCATGCCTACACCATCACTTTCATTGTAACTATAGGCAATATAATCTGGAGTAAAAGTCGTTTTATTAATCCAATATATAAACACATCTTCAAAGTCTTCACCACCACCATCTTGGTCAAAAGTTATTTCAATTTTATAATAGCTGTTACCTTTAATAGTAACATCTTCTAATTGCTTTTTATTCACTGCCGCATCATTTAATCCAAATGGTAATAATGCAAAATAACTTACAGAATTTACGCTACTTGTATATTTTACGGCCATGCTATCAGCCACTTCAACTAAACTGTCGTTTATAAACCGTTGAAAGCCAATATTGTTCAAGACATCCTTAAACTGCCCCAATGAATCTTTAAAGTGACGCTCATATTGAAACGCGCCTCCTTCGCGCTTAATGCGGTAATGCTTATCTCTAAAGTCAAATTCTACATCCAAATTTTGGTAGGCCTCTCCTCCACTAGCGTTAATTGCGGCATCTACAATTTTTTGGGCACCTAAAGTTTTGTTCTTACACGACCATAAGGTGATAAAAACAATGGAAATTACTAATAAACGTATCATTTATAATCTTTTGTAAGCAGTCGTAAAATACAAAGAAAACCTACTCATCTCATAAAAATTAATTTACTTTTGCTGAATGCATAATGCAGTCAAAATAAAAAATAAAAAGGCACGATTTGAGTACGAAATACTCGATAAATACGTTGCTGGTATAGTGTTGGCTGGAACAGAAATAAAATCTATACGTGCAGGAAAAGCTTCTATTACCGAAAGTTTTTGTGAGTTTAACGAAAAAGGCGAATTGTTTATTATAAATATGACCATTCAAGAATATAGTCATGCTACTTATTTCAATCACAAACCTAAGGCTGAACGCAAATTATTACTTAATAAACGAGAACTAAAAAAATTACAACGCGAAGTAGAAGCAAAAGGACTTACCATTGTGCCAACTCTTTTGTTTGTTAATGATCGTGGGCTCGCTAAAATTGAAATTGCTCTCGCCAAAGGAAAGAAAACATTTGACAAGCGTGAAACAATAAAAGATCGCGATAGCAAGCGCCAATTAGATCGCATTAAAAAGAACTTTAATAATTAATATGAGAGGTCTTGTTTGTATTCTCATATTGAGCTTTTTTGGACTTACAAGTTCTGCACAAGTGATTGGCAATATCACTAATCAAAACAACCAACCATTAGCTACTGTAAATATCTATATAGAAAATACATTCATTGGAACCACGTCTAATGAAGAAGGCAATTATGAACTTAATATCACAGATGTCGGGACGTATACCATATTGTTCAAATATTTAGGGTTTAAAACGGTTAAGCAACGCGTAAATATTGATTCGTTCCCTTATAAACTGAATGTTCAACTCACTGAAGAAGAGTTCAAACTAGACGAGGTCATCATCAACTCTACAGAAAATCCTGCAAATCGAATTATTAGAGCAACAATTGCTAATCGTAAATCAATGCTGGAACGTATAGATGCGTTCACGGCCAAATTTTATTCGAGAGGTTTAATACGAATTAAAAATGCGCCAGAAAAAATATTAGGCCAAGATCTTGGTGATCTTGGAGGTGGCCTAGATAGTACACGAAGTGGCATTATTTACCTTTCCGAAACCATTTCTGATATCTCATTTAAGCGCCCTGATAAATTAAAAGAAACGATCACTGCCTCAAAAGTGAGTGGTGACGATAATGGTTTTAGCTTTAATACAGCTTTAGACGTTAACTTCAATTTTTATAACAAAACAGTTGAATTAGGTAACCAAATCGTTTCGCCTATTGCCGATTATGCCTTCAATTATTATCGTTATGAACTCGAAGGGGTTTTCTATGACGACAAAGGGCATTTGATTAACAAAATTAAAGTCGTTCCTAAACGTGAAAATGATAGGATTTTTGCAGGTGACATCTATATTGTAGAAGACCAATGGACTATCTATGCACTCGAATTGGATATAACTGGGCAACAAGCCCAAATTCCACCTGCCGATGTCATTACATTAAAGCAGAATTATACCTTTTCAGAATCCGAACAAAACTGGGTTTTGCAATCACAAACCATAGACTTTTCTTATGGTATTTTTGGTATTAATGGTGATGGGCGGTTTACAGCTGTGTATAACAATTATAATTTTAAGCCTGAATTCGATAAGAAAACATTTGGGCAAGAAATACTGGCGTTCCAAAATGAAGCCAATAAAAAAGACTCAATATACTGGCAAGATAAACGCCCTGTACCTCTTACACTCGAAGAACGCGGTGACTATCAACTAAAAGATAGCATTCAAGAAATTAGGAAATCTAAACCGTACTTAGATAGCATTGATAAGGTCAATAATAAGTTCAAAATCCTTAATATACTTACAGGTTATTCCTATCAGAATTCATACAAAGATTGGAATTTCAACACCAGTGGTTTTCTTGGGAAATTTGGAGTTAATACGGTTCAAGGACATAATGGTGAAGTCTCTTTAAATTTTAGAAGAAATTATGATGAGTTTCGAAAATATTTAAACGTTAATGGGGCTGTGAGTTATGGCCTCTCTGAGCGACGCTTTAGACCTAGAGTTAATATAACTTATAAGTTCAATAACATTAGCAGGCCATTTTTAACCTTAGCAGGAGGTGTCACCACACAACAATTTAACAATGCCAATCCTATATCACCTTTTATTAATACAGTGAGTACCATGTTATTTGAAGACAATTACATGAAACTTTACGAAAACACTTATGCGCAACTCTCGTACTCACAAGAATGGTTTAATGGATTTAGAGTCACCACTAGTATAGGCTATCAAGACCGTAAACCGTTGTTTAATACAAGTGGTGCTGTGATTATCGATCAAGACAATAAAGAATACACAAGTAATAATCCATTGGATCCCACCGCATATGATATAGCTCCTTTTGAAAGACATCATTTAGTAAAATTCAATTTTACTGCGCGTATTCGCTTTGATCAAGAGTACTTTAGTTATCCTAATAGTAGATTCTCAATTCCTAATAACAGTTTTCCAACCGTATTTTTAGGATATGAAAAAGGGGTTGCTGCGTCGATTGGTGATTACAATTTTGATCAAATTAAATTGCGTATTGCTCAAGGATTTGATGTAGGCAACAAAGGGAATTTACAGTACAATTTGAAATTAGGTAAGTTTTTCAATGCTGATGATATTGCCTTTATGGATTTTCAACATTTTAATGGTAATCAAACTCATGTGGGCACAAGTACAAATTATTTAAATGTATTCAACAACTTACCATACTATACATTAAGCACGAATAAAAGTTATTTTGAAGGGCATTTAGAACATGACTTCAGAGGCTATATATTAGGAAAACTGCCCTTGCTTAATAAGTTAAATTATAATTTGGTGCTTGGGGTACATTGGTTAAGCACAGAAGATAATAATCCTTATAGCGAATTTACAATTGGGATCGATAATATTGGGTTTAAGAAGTTTCGCTTTTTGCGCTTAGATTATGTACGTTCTTACCAGAGTGGTTTTCAAAGTGACGCTGTAATTTTTGGATTGAAGTTTTTAGATTTTGTGAATTAATATCTTTATCAATTATTAAGATTATATTCAAAACACTAAGAAATTACTTAAATTTAACGTTCCTCCTCTCTGTCCTCTGAATCTTAAGGATTTCTATGTATAACGCTTTTATATCATATTCTCACGCTGCCGATGGTAAGCTTGCACCATTGGTGTTATCTGCCTTAGAGAAGTTTGCGAAGCCATGGTATAAATTACGTAACCTGAGTATTTTTCGAGATGAATCTAGTTTGTCTGTTACACCCAAACTATGGGAGAATATCAAAATTGCCTTAGATAAATCAGAATTTTTAATCTATATGGCATCTCCCGACGCCGCCCAATCTAAATGGGTAAGTATGGAAATTGAGTATTGGCTCAAAAACAAATCTTTAGATACCATATTAATTGCGTTGACCAGTGGCGAAATAAATTGGAATTCAAAAATTCCAATTACAGATCAGTCAAACAATGCAATCCCGAAAATATTACATGATCAATTGAGTTCTGAACCATTTTACATTGACCTTAGAATTGATGCCGATAGGGACTCACTTTCCTTAAAAAACTCAATTTTCAAAAAGGAAATATTAAAGTTAGCCGCTCAATTACATGGCAAAGAACCAAAAGATCTTGCAAGCGACGAAGTAAAATCTCACCGACTGATGATTATGACCAGAAATTTGGCGTTAGGTGTAATCACCTCATTGATAGCCGTCGCTTTTTTTCTTCTAGTTTCTGCCAGCAAAAAAAAAGAAGCACTCTCACTTCATTTACAAGCTAAAGAAATTGAACAAAGAAACACAACAGTTACATTAAGATTAGAAGAAGAAGCGCTTAAACTCCATGATAATTCTGTATACGAAAAAGCGATATTTCACTTGATAAACAATTACACCTTTTATAAAATACTTATTAAAAATAATGTGTCTATACGAGATTTTGATATCTCAGAAAACGGACAGTTTATTGTCACATGTGATGTGTTGGGTAAAATTGAATTATGGGATAATAAAGGAAATAAAATTACTTCATTTACAGGTCATGATAAAGAGATTGCTACTATTTCGTTTTCTCCAAATGGCGAAGGTTTTATTACAGGATCAAAAGACAGCATTTTAAAATTATGGAATCTTAAAGGAGAATTACTGCAGACTTTTTTAGGGCATAACGCAGCGGTATCTTCAGTTGTCTTTTCACCAAATGGCAAATATATTCTTAGTAGTTCTAATGACCACACTGCAATTTTATGGGCATTGGATGCTACAATCGTACAAAGATTCAATGGTCATAGCGATTTTATTCAATCTATTGCTATTGCACCTGATGGCAATTCCATACTAACTGGATCTTGGGATCAAACTGCTATATTATGGGATCTTAATGGTGAGATTATTTCAACCTTTGATGATCAGAAAGACAAAGTTAATGCGGTAACTTTTTCACCCAATGGGAAACAAGTTCTTATAAGTTCTAATGATAATATAGCTAGGCTTTACGATCTCAATGGGAAACTTGATCAAAAACTTATTGGACACACAGATGATATTCGAAGTCTTTGCTTTAGTGCAGATGGCCAACTTATTCTCACAGGATCAGGGGATTACACCATTAGACTTTGGGATCTTAATGGTAAGGAGTTAGAGACATTTTTGGGCCATAAAGGTACTGTTAATGCAGTTTCCTTCGCGGCCGATGGTAAGTCAATACTTTCGGCAGGTCAAGATGGTTTCTTAAGAGAATGGCAACTTAGTAGTGAGCAATTCATATCATATAATAATTCAAATCAAATTACAACAGCACTAGACTTTTATGAAAAGTACAACATAATTTTAGCTGGTTATCAAAGTGGAGCAGTTGAGATACATGATTTTTCAGGAAACACTTTACAGAAATATCAAGATCATAACTTACCTGTAAGTGCCATAGTGCTTTCGCCCAATGGTCGTATGCTCATTTCAGGATCTGAAGGTGGTAAAGTATTATTAAGGGAATTAAATGAAGAGCGACTATTAAATCTTGAAGGATCTACCTTGCCAATCACTAGTCTGGCATTTACTGCAGACCATAAATTTATTATTGCGGGCTCAAAAGACAATTCAATATACATTTGGAATTTGAAGGGTGAATTGATTAATCAATTTAAAGAGAACGACGGCTTTGTAACTGCTATTTGTGTCTCACCAAATGGTCAATATTTTTTGACAGGTTCATCTAAAAGCTCAATTAAATTGCGTGATCTCAATGGTAATGTTCTTAATCAATTCAACGCTCATCAATTAGCAATCAGTAGTATTGATTTCGCTGAAGAAGGCCAAACGTTTATTTCAGGTTCGTCTGATGAGACAGCCAGAACTTGGCATAGCAATGGTACGAAGCTAATGGAATATAAAGGTCATACTGCAGCAGTAATTGATGCGACAATGCTTCTAACTAAAGAATTAATTTTAACGGCATCATCCGATAATAAAGTTCGACTATGGGATTTAAGTGGAACGCTAATAAAAGAATTTTCCGTCGAGAATAAGATTATTTCTCTGGATTTCAGTGACAACGGAAGCGCTATTTACATTGGTACTACTTCAGGTATTACGATTCAGCGAATTAATTTCACAAAAGATTTTAACTTTGACCTAATAGAGTCGTTTAGCAAGGCTCAAAGAAAGGAATACAGACTTCGATAATCAAATAAATGAAAAGATACGCCTTACTTTTGTTGTGTTTTGTGACACATAGTTACATACACGCTCAAGACCCAAACCGATTCAAAGAGGAAATACAACTTTTGAATGAAACTTATACTGGGAATATTCAACAATCAACAGTGTTTACAGGTAGTTCAAGCGTTAGGCTTTGGAAAGATTTAGAAACAGATTGCCAAAATTTACAACCTATTAATACAGGTTTTGGAGGTTCGCAAATGGCCGATTTACTGTATTATCTAGATGATTTGGTATTGCGCTTTAAACCGGAAACCGTTTATATATATGAAGGTGATAACGATATCAACGATGGCAAATCTCCCGAAACTGTTTTAGAAACCGCCAAAAAAGTCACCGATAAAATCTTAGATTTTGATAAAAGCATTACTATCTATTTCATTAGTGCAAAGCCAAGTCCTTCACGCTGGAATTACAAAGACGCCTATGTTAAATTCAATGCGTTATTAAAGACGTATTGCGAAAGCCATCCTAACCTAAGATTTATTGATGTTTGGCATCCAATGCTGAATGAAAACGGACGCCCACTACCAAATATCTTCATCGAAGACAGTCTACATATGAATCGCAAAGGATACGATATTTGGAAAGACTTGATTTGTAAGACAAAAAATTAATCTAATTAACTTTAGGTCTTATATAATAATTATAATTTGGTAAATCGTATACGATATATTATATTTGATTAATGTTACAGAAAAATATTTTTAGAACCGAAATAAAGGATATCCTATTAAACTATATGTTACAAGGTAATATGAGTCCTGGTGAGCGCCTGTCTTTACCAACCATAGCTAACGATTTAGAGGAGATCGGAAG
>CAJHYL010000324.1_pt1 | contig 16018 bp, 16 predicted proteins | sample 9198761 | NCBI WGS metagenome assembly CAJHYL01 (sample SAMEA7708360, study PRJEB35096) | sediment metagenome | biome: marine neritic benthic zone biome [ENVO:01000025]; feature: sediment [ENVO:00002007]; material: shallow marine sediment [ENVO:03000034] sea grass bed [ENVO_01000059] ...
ACATTTTTCAATTCTTCATCAGATTCTACAGACATGAAACGTTTGGCCTTAGCATCAATACCAAACGTATTATACGACTTAAGTGAAACGTTTTCTTGAATTACTGATTTAGGCATTATATTGCTTTAGGGCTTCTTTTAGAATGGTGATAGCCTTTCTTAAATTGCTTTCATTTAGTACGTATGCTATTCGTACTTGGTTTTTACCAATTCCTGGCGTAGAGTAAAATCCACCTGCAGGTGCAACCATTATTGTTTCTTTATTATAGTCAAAGGATTCTAGTAGCCATTGCGCAAAGTCTTCAGCATCTTCTACAGGTAATTCGGCTATGCAATAAAAGGCACCTTTTGGTTTGGCGACCTTTACGCCATCAATGTTTTGAAGACCTTCTACCAGTGTATTTCGTCGAGCAACATATTCTGTAATGACTTCAGTAAAATAACTTTCGGGTGTATCTAATGCAGCTTCTGAAGCTATTTGAGCATAAGTTGGCGGTGAAAGTCTTGCTTGAGCAAACTTTAATGCTGTAGAAATAACGTCTTTATTTTTAGAGACGATACAACCAATTCGAGCACCACACATACTATATCGTTTCGAGACCGAGTCGATCATAATTGCATGATTTTCCAATCCTTCTTCTTGCATTACTGAATAATGCTGATGGCCATCATAGGCAAATTCACGATATACTTCGTCTGCGATAAGAAACAAATCATACGTCTTAGCGATTTCAGCCAATTTTTTAATTTCATCTTTACTGTATAAGTAACCTGTTGGGTTGCCAGGATTGCAAATTAATATGGCCTTGGTTTTGGCGGTTATTAGTTTCTCAAATTCTTCAATTGGAGGTAAGGCAAAATTATCTTCTATTTTAGAAATAACAGGAACAACACTAACTCCTGAAGCCGTTGCAAACCCATTATAATTCGCGTAAAAAGGTTCAGGAATTATGACTTCATCACCTTGGTCCATGACGCTTCCAAATGTAAAGAGCAATGCCTCACTGCCACCTGTTGTCACTAAAATATCTTCATGGCTTACATTAATATTATGAGCCTGGTAGTATTGTGCGATTTTGCGTCTATAGGTTTCAGATCCTTCAGAGCGGCTGTATTCCACGATTTCAAGCGTATTATTTTTAACAGCATCTAACGCTACTTGAGGTGTTTTTATATCGGGTTGACCTATGTTTAAATGAAATACCTTGATACCCTTTTTTTTGGCATTTTCGGCGTAAGGCACCAACTTTCTAATTGGTGATTGAGGCATGGCACTCCCTTTCAACGAAATTGTTGGCATAGTAAATAGATTTTGCGTTGCAAAGTTGCAAAAAATTATCTTAAAGTTTTTTTAAAAACGTTAGTATTTAAGCGTAGTTACCTAAAAGATCGCTAACTTAGAGTAAGCCTCTGTTTTATGCTAAAATTGCTATTTATTAAATGTCTATTCATTCTAACTTGTACATCTATTTTTGCCCAAGGCCATTTCGTTTTACCAGATGGTAAGTCAGATCGGATTAATTTTCAATTGATCAATAACCTCATCGTATTTCCGGTTGAAGTGAATGGTGTAGAGCTGTCTTTCCTACTTGATACAGGCGTGAGTAAACCGATAATCTTTAGTTTTTTGAACGTTACCGAAGAACTCCAAATTAATCAAACCGAGCGAATACATTTGCGTGGATTAGGTGAAGGTGAGGCTATTGAAGCGCTTAAATCACGACAAAACATCTTTAAAATAGGTGACGCCATAAATATCAATCAAGATCTCTATGCAGTTTTTGATCCTAACTTGAATTTTGCACCGCGATTAGGTATTCCAATTCATGGCATTATTGGGTATGACTTTTTAAAAGATTTTATCGTTGAAGTCAATTATTCTTATAAATATATTAAACTCCATAAACCAGAATTTTACAAAGAGAAACGATGTAGAAAATGTGAAACATTCAATATTGAAGTTGTAAATAGTAAACCATATATAGAGGCCCAAGTTAAGTTAAATAATCATCGAATTCCGGTTACGCTTTTGCTAGATTCTGGAGGAAGTGATGCGCTATGGTTATTTGAAGAGGAGGGCAAAAATATAACGATTCCGGAGAAAAACTTTGAGGACTTTCTAGGCGTTGGTTTAAGTGGCCGTGTTTTTGGTAAACGGTCTAAGCTAGATGAACTAACCCTTAAGAGTTTTACGCTTAAAGAAGTTAATGTCGCTTTTCCTGACTCTGTATCCATATCATTTGCAAGAAAATTTAAAGATAGAAGTGGAAGTGTTTCTGCCGGAATTCTTAAGCGTTTCAATATTATTTATGATTATGCCAATGGTAAATTAGTGCTGAAGAAAAACAGATATTTTTCTGAACCATTTTACTATAATAAAAGTGGAATTGAGTTGGAGTATGATGGTGTGAGAGTCGTTAAAGAGATTACAGATAATGAAGTGAGTACAGGTTCGTTTGATAGCGCCAACCAATCGGTCGCCACTCAAAATTTTTCAATAACCGGAACTTTTAGATATCGATTGGCAGACTCTTTTAAAATAGTTGAATTACGTGAGGGTTCACCTGCACATAAGGCTGGATTGGAAATAGGCGATGTGATATTAAGTATTAATGGGAAACATGCGCATAAACTTAGTATGCAGGAAGTTATACAAGAGTTTTATGGCGATGATGGTAAGCGCATTAGAGTGTTAGTTGATCGACAAGGACGGCAATTAAAATACTGGTTTAGGCTTGAAAAAATGCTATAAAAAAACCTCTTTCAACGAAAGAGGTTCCTATAAATATATATTTAGAATTTAATTTTCTATTAAACTTTTATCCTTTTTCTCCAAAACACTTGTTTTGTTAGGATCAATAACATTTCCTTTAATCTTAAGTGCTATTGTTGAACGTTTTGCATTAGATGTTACTGTAATAGTTTTTCTAATTGGCATAACGCGCTTGGTGTCATATTTTACTTCTATTTTTCCAGTTTGTCCTGGCATAATAGGATCTTTTGGCCAGGAAGGTACTGTGCAACCACAACTCGATTTTACTTTAGAGATAAGTAATGGTGCATCACCTGTATTGGTAAATTCAAAAATACGTAGACCATCTGCACCTTTTTCTATAGTGCCATAATCAATGCTTTCTGTTTTAAATTTAATTTCAGCAGTTTTATCTTGTGCTGTCACACTCACAGTAAATAGAGCTAAAAACAAAAGAGTAATTACTTTTTTCATTGCTTTGGGTTTTAAATCATTGTAAACTTAGGTACTTTTTGTGCCTTCTGCAAAAAAATTGGACGTAATGCACGAACGTAAGTATTTTCTACAGGTATTACGTATCAATTTGTTTTTCAGAATACAAAATATAAGTACTTTTGCTCTTTGATATCCAAAAACTATTCCAAAGTATGCAAATTCCTTCGCAATACGATGCTAACAAGGTTGAAGATAAGTGGTACGACTACTGGATGAAACATGGTTATTTTAATTCTGTTCCAGATCAAAGAGAGCCTTATACCATTGTTATTCCGCCGCCCAATGTAACTGGTGTTTTGCATATGGGACATATGCTTAATAATACCTTGCAAGATGTTTTAATTCGTCGTGCTCGTTTAAAAGGGTATAATGCCTGTTGGGTGCCAGGAACTGATCATGCGTCCATAGCTACTGAGGCTAAAGTAGTAGCCAAGTTAAAGGAAGAGGGTATTAATAAAGATGATATTTCCCGAGATGAGTTTCTAAAACACGCTTGGGAATGGACACATAAGCATGGTGGCATTATTCTAGAACAGCTCAAAAAGCTAGGTGCATCATGCGATTGGAAACGCACAAAGTTTACTATGGACGACGACTTATCTGAGGCCGTTATAGATGTATTTATCGATTTGTATAAAAAAGATTTGATCTATAGAGGATATCGCATGGTAAATTGGGATCCTGAAGCCCAAACTACCTTATCTGACGAAGAAGTCGTACATGTAGAGCGTACAGATAAATTGTATTATGTTAATTACAATATTGAAGGCGAAGAAGGCTATGTAACCATAGCAACAACACGTCCTGAAACTATTTTAGGTGATACAGCAGTTTGTGTAAACCCGGCAGATGAGCGGTTTAAACACTTAAAAGGAAAGCATGTTGTTGTTCCTTTATGCAATCGCATAGTGCCCATTATTATGGACGATTATGTAGATATGGAATTTGGAACTGGCTGCCTTAAAATCACACCTGCCCACGATATAAACGATAAAGAAATTGGTGAGCGTCATCAACTTGAAGTGATCGATATTCTCAATGATGATGGATCATTAAATAGTTATGGGTTGCAGTATGAAGGCATGGATAGGGAAGAGGCGCGAAAAGCCGCTGCTGAAGAATTAAAACGTCTGGGAATATTAGTAAAAACTGAAGATTATACACATAAAGTAGGTACAAGTGAACGCACTGGCGCCGTAATTGAACCCAAAATCTCTGTGCAATGGTTTCTAAAGATGAAAGACCTGGCGAAACCAGCTTTAGATAATGTTATGAATGATACCATTCAATTTCATCCAAAAAAATTCAAGAATTCTTATAGAAACTGGATGGAGAATGTGCGTGACTGGAATATCTCAAGACAACTGTTTTGGGGGCATCAAATACCTGCGTATTATTATGGCGAAGGTGTAAATGACTTTGTCGTTGCTAAAACAAAAGAAGATGCGCTTGAATTAGCTAAATCCCATAATTCAGCTATTACTTTAGATACACTTAGGCAAGAATCAGATGTGGTAGACACATGGTTTTCATCTTGGTTGTGGCCAATTTCTGTGTTTGATGGAATACGACGCCCTGATAACGACGATATTAATTATTATTATCCGACCAATGATTTGGTAACTGCTCCCGAAATCATGTTTTTCTGGGTTGCACGTATGATTATCGCTGGCTATGAATACCGTGACGAATTACCGTTTAAAAACGTGTATTACACTGGTATTGTACGTGATAAAATAGGACGGAAGATGAGTAAATCTTTAGGGAACTCACCAGATCCTATAGAATTAATGAAACAATATGGTGCCGATGGTGTTCGCGTAGGTATGCTGATGTGCTCTCCTGCAGGGAATGATTTACCATTTGATGAGAGTTTGTGCGGACAAGGAAAAGCATTTGCTAACAAAATATGGAATGGCTTTAGATTGGTTAAAGGATGGCAGGTTGAAGAGGTTGAACAACCAGAATCGGCCAAGGTTGCCTTACAATGGTTTGAGACTAAGTTTCAACAAACACTGGCTACGATAGAAGATCATTTTAGTAAGTATCGGATTAGCGATGCGTTGATGGAGACCTATAAACTTATATGGAACGATTATTCATCGTGGTTATTAGAGATGGTAAAACCGGCTTATGGCGAACCTATTGATAAGGTGACTTATGATAGTGTAATCACACATTTAGAAAATAACTTAAAGCTGTTACATCCGTTTATGCCATTTTTAACTGAAGAAATTTGGCATCATATAGCTGAACGTTCACCTGAAAATGCTTTAATAGTGTCGACTTGGCCTGAACGTGCTGCGATTGATGAAAATCTAATTACCGAATTTGATTTTGCAGCTGAGGTAGTATCTGGAATTCGAACAATTAGAAAACAAAAGAACATCGCCTTTAAAGACACGATTGATCTCTCTGTATTAAATTCTGAAAAAGTGTCGAATACCTTTGATGAAGTTATCGCCAAATTAGGAAATGTTGCCAACCTCAATTATGTAGATGCTAAGGTGGATGGAGCGTTAACGTTTCGTGTGAAGAGTAACGAATATTTTGTGCCTATGTCTGGTGCGATTGACGTTGAAGAAGAAATCAAAAAACTCACCGAAGAACTTAATTACACCGAAGGGTTCTTAAAATCTGTTCAGAAAAAATTGGCTAACGAACGCTTTGTAAATAATGCACCAGAACAAGTCGTAGCTAGTGAGCGAAAGAAAGAAGCCGATGCATTAGCCAAGATTGAAACGCTTAAAGCGAGCTTGGAAAGTTTAAATTAATATTCAATTATTAAGCTAATAATAGAATAACTAATAGCATCAATATCATAAGAATAAGTAGTGTGATTACAATATCCAATTTTGTTCTTTTTCTAGCTTCTAATCTTATATGAGTTTTAATTTTGGCTAATTCCTCGGGACTAACTTTTTTGAATTCAAGTTCTGTTTTACCTGATATTTGAAGCAGTAAGTCTTTTACCTGTTTAAACTTTCTTTTCTTAATGAGAGCTCGATTGTTTTTTATACTCACAATGGCGGATATCGTTGATCCTAATCCTCCCATAAGACAAAAAAATTATTTTCTATATAAAAAATACTGGGTCACTAACTCAATATATTTCTCTTTAGCTTGATCCTGACTGATATCCTGGGCTTGAAATAGTGCATTGGTTTTAAAAGCATTGATTAATGGCTTTTTACTACTGGGTCTGCCATAGTCGTTCGTCGCTTTTTTGTAATAGGCGTATAACTTTAGCAGCACATCTGCCGGAAAAGGTTCTGTGTGTGCGTTAATACGATCAACGGCTTCTCTAAATTCTATGTCTAACTCTTCTGAAGTCATTTACTGTTCTGAGATAACAGTTTCACCACCACGTACGTTTTGATTTAGTTGTACTTTGATATTGGTACTTAAAGGTAAGAATAAATCTACTCTGCTGCCAAATTTAATAAAACCTGCATCTTTTCCTTGTACAGCTGTATCGCCTTCATTAGCATAGTTAACAATGCGCTTAGCCATCGCACCTGCAATCTGGCGATAAAGCACTTTACCGTAAATTTCGTTTTCAACAACTACAGTTGTACGTTCATTTTCTGTGCTCGATTTGGGGTGCCAGGCCACCAAATATTTTCCGGGATGGTATTTACTGTATTGGATAATTCCACTTACAGGAAAACGTGTCACATGTACATTAATAGGTGACATAAAAATACTCACTTGAATACGCTTATCTTTAAAATACTCGGTTTCCTCAACTTCTTCAATTACCACCACTTTACCATCAACAGGTGCCATGACCTGGTGATCATTTAAAATAGTTTTTCGTTTAGGATTTCGAAAAAACTGCAAAATTAAAATCAACAAGATTAAGAACCCTATCTGCAATACCTTTTGAAGCCATTCCAGGCCTACAAAACTGTCTATTAAGAATATTGCTGCAACAACTATAACCAGTGATACAAAAATGATTTTATGACCTTCTTTATGAAACAATTTAAATAAGTTTTAAGTAAAGATAAATAAAAGGTGCAGCAAAAATAATACTATCTAGTCGATCGAGCAATCCACCATGTCCAGGCATTATAATTCCACTGTCTTTAACTTCAGCTTGACGTTTATATTTAGATTCTATAAGGTCGCCCAACGTTCCAAATACACTCACTATAACGGCTAAAATTAACCATTTATTAAAGGTGAGGGTTTCTGTATATTTTGCAATAAAATAGCTGCTAATACATGCAAACAACAGCCCACCTAAGAAGCCTTCTACGGTTTTTTTAGGTGAAATACTTGGAAAGAGTTTCTGCTTACCAAAGTTTTTACCTACTAAATATGCAAACGAATCACTTACCCAAACTAAAACAAATGAGCCTAGGAGGATTTTAGGATTAAACTGTTCAAAATAGTTAGCAATCAAAATGATAAACACAAAACCACTTGTTATATAAAAAGTGGTATTGATATAGCGCTTAGTAACCGCCATTGGCATTTTTCCTGAGAACAAATCTTTAATTAAAAACAGTAAGACAAAAATGGTAAGTACAAGATAAATTTGAATGCTTTCAGTATAACCATCAATGCTAGAAGCCTTTAACTGCCATAAGGCAAAAACAATATATAGCACAACAAAAATGATATAACTACCAACGCCCTTTTGTTTAATAAGTTTATTGAATTCGGCCAGACAAATGAGACCGAAAATAAAGAACAATGCAATTAAAGCGTATTGATGATATAAAGAGAGGAGGAAAAGAACAACATAAACGATTCCAGAAAATATGCGAATACTAAGCTCCTTCACTTGCTAAATTATAGGTCTTCTAACAAGAGCAAATATAAGTTTTTTGAGCTACTACCATAGCTTAAGAAGTCATCATCTTCTTTGGTAGTTTTAAAATGCTTGATGGTAGTGATATTGGTAGGTATACTATCTCTGTTTTTATCTTTTATTCCTCGTAGTCCTTCGCTAATGGTTTCTACAAATTGACTTGTAGTTGCAAAAATCACAAAGTTTGAAGGTAAATTTTTCAATTTCTTTTCTGCAATCTGATTGGACGAAATTAATAAAGATCCATCATTGGCAATCAAATATTCACAGGTTGTAAAAAAGTAATCTGCTTCTGAAGTTTTTTTAGTAGCATTGAGCTTGAAACCATCAAATTTTTCATTTAATCGTTCATCCAGAATTAAAGCCGACTTCTCTTGCCATTTGTTTTCTTCCAGGATGCTATTAAGATTTTGATTGACTTCATTTTGATTTTCGCAGTACAGAAATTTACCACCATTCGCCTTAAAATTAATAGTGAATCGCTCATCAACGGGTAGCTCAATATCGGGCATATATTTACTGCGCTCTTCACTTTTTATCTGATTTTGAGCGTCAGAAGATTTTGGGCCAAAGATTTTTCTGAATAGACTCATTTAAGGCGTTAGCTATTAATCAATTAAGGGATGTTTCATATCAAATATATAAAATATAGTAAAAAAATCACGTCAAAATCACAGCATATCGACGATCTACTCTTCTTCTTCGGTGTTTGCCTCTTGCTTTTCATAAGGCCGTTTTCCAAAAATCTTCTCTAAATTATCTTTAAAAATGACTTCCTTATCTAACAAGACTTCAGCTAGCTGAATAAGCTTTTCTTTATTTGCTTCCAGAATCTTAATGGCACGTTGATATTGCTCTTCAATCATCCCATGAATTTCCTTATCGATAAGCTCTGCTGTTTGTTCGCTATAAGGCTTCGTAAATCCGTATTCATTTTGCCCAGATGAGTCGTAATAAGTTAGATGTCCTACCTTGGAATTTAACCCATAAATGGTCACCATTGCTCTGGCCTGTTTTGTGACTTTCTCTAAATCACTCAACGCACCAGTAGATATTTTTCCAAAAATGACTTGCTCTGCAGCACGACCACCAAGTGCCGCACACATTTCATCCAACATTTGTTCTGGACGAACAATGAGTCGTTCTTCTGGCAAGTACCATGCTGCACCTAAAGACCTTCCACGTGGTACGATTGTAACTTTAATAAGTGGTGCCGCATGCTCCGTCATCCAGCTTACTACAGCATGACCTGCTTCGTGATATGCTACGGCTTTCTTTTCATCAGGTGTGATAATCTTATTCTTCTTTTCAAGACCACCAACTATTCGATCTACCGCATCTAAAAAGGCTTGTTTACCTACGGTTTTCTTACCATTTCTAGCGGCAATTAAAGCGGCTTCATTACATACATTTGCTATATCTGCACCTGAAAATCCTGGGGTTTGCTTTGCCAAGAAATCTGTATCTACAGTTTTGTTCTTTTTAATAGGACGAAGATGAACTTCAAATATTTCTTTTCGTTCTCTCAGGTCTGGAAGATCTACAAAGATTTGACGATCAAATCGTCCCGCACGCATTAATGCCTTATCTAAAACATCTGCTCTGTTAGTCGCAGCTATAACTATAACATTAGTATTGGTGCCAAAACCATCCATTTCTGTCAATAACTGATTCAACGTATTTTCTCGCTCGTCATTAGAGCCCGAAAAATTAGCCCGTCCTCTTGCACGACCAATAGCATCTATTTCATCAATAAAAATAATGGAAGGCGATTTTTCTTTTGCTTGTTTAAATAAGTCACGTACACGCGATGCCCCAACACCTACAAACATTTCCACAAAATCAGATCCTGATAATGAGAAAAATGGTACTTTGGCTTCACCTGCTACAGCCTTAGCTAATAGAGTTTTACCTGTGCCTGGAGGGCCAACCAATAAAGCTCCTTTAGGGATTTTACCACCTAAGGAAGTATATTTTTCAGGGCTTTTTAGAAAGTCGACAATTTCTTGAATTTCTTCTTTTGCACCCTCTAGACCAGCAACATCCTTGAAAGATGTTTTTACCTCGGTATTTTGATCAAACAACTTGGCTTTAGATTTCCCTATATTGAAAATCTGTCCACCAGCACCGCCACCGCCTCCAGATGACATGCGTCGCATAATATAAATCCAAATACCAATGATGAGTACGAATGGTAACAACGTAAGCAAGAAGTCACCCCAAATATTTTGTTCTGTCTCGTATTTTATTACAGTATTGAGACTATTGGTATTAATAATCTCTTTAAGTTCACCTTGAAATAATTGCAAGTCACCAAACTCAAATTTATAGTTCGGATACGTGCCAGGGAAAATAGATGGTGCTTCTGTTTTTTTGTGAATTTCTTTTTTCTTAGCATCGTTGGTGAGAAATACCCGCGCTTCACGTTGATTCACTATTTCTACCTTATCTACATCACCTTGTTCTAGAAAATCGAAAAATTGCGCCGGCGTTGTTGGCATTCCAGAAGATCCGCCAAATCCACCAGTAGATAGATTTATGAAAATAAAGATAGCCAGTATGATACCGTATATCCAATATGGATTAACTTTAGGTTTTTTATTTGTGTTTTTTGTTGCCATTTAGTGTTGTTTAGTAACTCGATTTAACTTCTGTGGTTACAGCGTCTCCCCAAAGACTTTCAATGTCGTAATACTCCCTTATATGTTTTTGAAAGACATGGACTACAACATTTACATAATCCATTAAAACCCATTCAGCATTATCTTGACCTTCAATATGCCACGGTTTGTCTTTGAGTGTTTTACTAACTTTTTTTTGTATGGAATTGACTATGGCGTTAACTTGTGTATTTGAAGTTCCTTCGCAAATTACAAAATAGTCACAAACGGTGTTTTCTATATCTCTTAAATCTAAAATATTTATGTCTTGACCTTTTACATCTTCTATACCATCTAATATAACTGTTATTAGTTGATCTGCATTACTTTTTTCTTTCGTCATTAAAAAGTTTTAATTTGTACAAAGTTATTATTTTTTTGATGTAAATCATTGCCAATTCTCTTAACAAAATTATAATTTATAAGTAGCTGTTTCAATGCCAATAATCAAACTTAATGCCACAGACTCAACCAATTCTTATCTTAAGGATCTATGTGGTACCGTAAGTGTTAAAGATTTCACCGTTGTGGTTTCTGAAAGTCAGATTAATGGACGCGGACAAATGGGTTCTAGTTGGCAATCAGAATCTGGCAAAAACCTTACCTGTAGCGTGTTTAAACGAATTAAGCACTTAAACTTAGAAGACAATTTTTACCTAAGTATGGTCGTGTCATTAGCGATTATAAACACCTTAAATTATTTTAAAATTCCAAAGTTAAAAATAAAATGGCCTAACGACATTTTGTCAGAGCAAAAGAAGATATGTGGGATACTTATAGAAAATGTCATAAAAAATAACCAATTCGAGGCAAGTATACTAGGTATTGGATTAAATGTTAATCAACTGGTCTTTGATAATCTACCTAAAGCAACTTCAATGCAACAAATTACAGGCATAGTTTATGACTTAGATGAAGTTTTACATCATCTACTAAACGCTTTAGCACACTATTTTAAGTTGATGAATGATGGTAATAAAAAAGTAATTAAAAATAGGTATTTGGAGTTGCTATTTAAAAGAGATAAGCCCTCTACTTTTAAAGATGTAAACGGCCAAATGTTTACAGGAATAATTCAAGGAATTTCACCATCGGGACAGCTAAAAGTTCTATTGGAGGATGATTTTGTACAGTTATTTAATTTTAAAGAAGTGGAGTTGCTCTATTAGATAGAAGCCGGAATTTTTGTAGCCAAAGTTTCAATAAATTTGCTAATAGGCCCTTTTATCATCATGGCCATCATAGGGTTAAAATCCCCTGAAAATTGTAATTGAACTTCACTTTTGTCATCTTCTAATGCTGTGATTTCCCCTTGCAATGAAAAATCTATTTTTCCGCCTCCAGCACCAAGGACAATTTTATGTGGTGAAATAGCTTCTTTCTTTTTTAGAATAATTTCTGGCATACCTTTTAAGGCAAACAAAAATGTATCCTGATCTAAAACTTCAAATTTGCTAATGTTTTCTGGCATTAACTTTTCAAAGTTCTCTACGTTCGTAAGAAAGTCAAAGGTCTCTTGTGCAGATTTATTAACAGTAATTTTTGGTGAATCTAATTTCATTTGAATGTATTAAACGTTTAATTGGTCATATCAATTAGCATTCCATTCTGCTGGATTGGCATTCCATTGTGACAAAGTTGCTACTTCAGTATCTGTAATGTAATTAGTTTCTAAAGCTTGTTCAAGTAGATTTTCATAATTACTCAACGTATTAAGCGTTACATTATGAGTTGAAAAATTTGTTTGTGCCGTTGCAAAACCATAAGAAAATATCGCTAACATACCTGCTACATTAACTTCAGCTTCTTTTAGTGCTTGAACAGCATTTAAACTACTTTTACCAGTACTAATAAGATCTTCGACAACAACCACACGTTGCCCTTTTTCTAAATGGCCTTCAATTTGATTTTTTCTACCGTGTTTTTTAGGTTCAGGTCTTACGTAAACAAAAGGAAGATCCAATTGTTCGGCAACCAATATTCCGATACCTATGGCGCCTGTTGCTACACCAGCAATTACTTCTGGCTTACCATAGAGTTGTTCAATTTGATTTGACATGCTTATGCTAATATATTGTCTAACAGCAGGATATGACAATGCAAGCCTATTATCACAATATATGGGTGAATGCCATCCAGAAGCCCAAGTAAATGGATCTTTAGGGCTTAATTTAATGGCTTTTATTTTGAGAAGAAGTTCGGCAGTTTTTTTTGCTGTGTTTTTATCTAAAATCATGGAAACAAAACTACTAAAAAATACTATTTTTATCGTGCAAAATTAAGCATATAAATGCACAAAATATTCGTTGGCGATAAACCTATCATTTTAACTACCAAAGTAGAACCTGAAACCAATTTTAAAAACGTCTATTTAAAAAATGCCGTTATGCGTAAAGTGATACGTGTATTGAGTAAGAAAGATATAGATCACGTAAGATTAATTGGAAAGAAGGAAGATAAATTACTTAAAAAAGCCTTAAAACTTTTGCCTACAGTCATAGCTGGTGGCGGAAAAGTATTCAATAAAAGAGGTGAAGTGTTATTTATTTATCGAAATAATAAATGGGATTTGCCTAAGGGTAAAATTGAACATAATGAATCTGTAGAATTAGGCGCAATTCGAGAAGTAGAAGAAGAAACAGGTGTAAGAAAGGTAAAAATTGTAAAGCCTCTAGAAACCACGTACCATATTTTTAAAAGAAATGGCAGATATCGTATAAAACTGACCTATTGGTTTGAAATGAAAACAAAATATGATGGCCCTTTGGTTCCCGAAGTATCGGAAGGAATTACGAAAGTGAGGTGGTTGAGCAAAAAGAAAATGAAAAAAGCTCTCAAAAAAGATAACAGTTATGCCAATATTAGGCAATTATTATAATTAAAAGACCTTAGATTATTCTAAGGTCTTTTAATTTTTAAAGGCTTAAAGGATTCCTTATTTTATTATTAATTTAAACGTTTGTCTATTCCCTTGGATATCATAATTCAACAGATAAAGTCCGGCACTTAAAAATGAAATGTCAGCTTTTCCATTTTTAAGGTGTAAAGTTCCTATATCTCTGCCGTCAATAGAATAAATAGAAATGTTACCAATTGGCGTATTCGATTTAATAATCAGGTAATCTTTTGCAGGATTTGGATAGATTTTGATGCTTTGATCTGTCGATTCTTGAATAGATAACTGATTACTTACCATTTGTACTGCTGCTAAAGCATCGGCTTTGCCATAACCCCAATCATTATTAGGAGTTGTGCCAGTGAAACTATCTTCTCTTGATGTTTGTGTTAATATATTTTTGACTTCTTGATTGGTTAATGTAGGATCAAGTTCAAGCATTAGAGCAATTATACCGCATGCCAGTGGCGCTGCAGCACTCACTGCTGTTTGAATCCCGTAAAGCCCATTTCCTCCTTGCACGAGATTAAAATCAAAATTAGCATAATAGGTATTAGGACTATATGGTGAAAATATGACTTCACCAGGTGTTACAAAATCAATCCCTTGTCTGCCATCATACGTTGGTCCAGAACTACTTCCGGCCCAAAGTTCTCCAGGATTGCCTTCTCCAGTTCTACTTCTTGGAATGCCATTAATGTCTGTCCAAGTGTTATCAACCACATAATCACCAGGGGTTATAACATCAAACGCAGATGTATAGTCGTTTATGCTATGACCGGATACAATATGACTTGTAAAAGCATTGGTGTTACTGTAAGTAGAAGGATTCAAGGAGGCATTAAAGTTACCAGTATCTGTTATGGAGGCCCCATTAAGAATAACTTTGTAGGTTCCAGGAACGCTAAAGAAGTCGATTAATAACTCTCGCCGGTTACTTGTTGCTTGTGAAAACTCAACATTTGCACCTCTGTGATAAAAGTTAAATGGTCCAGGAAAAACATCACCAACGGCACCTGCACTAGCTGGGGCGCTATAGGGTCCATACTGAGTACCACCAGGCACTTCAACGGTAACGTTAAATCTGTCATCCTCGCTATACCATAGGTCGAACCTCAGATTAAAACCATTGGACGAAGTTTTATTTATAGTGATTTCTTGTGTGCCGCCTTGTGAGACTGTTCCAGCGGCATGATTATCACCACCACCATCGTCGCCAACGCCACAAACTAAAATGTGACCATCAGCAATAAAGTCATCCATTGCTCTACTAATAAGACTTGTGCCATCTGTTGCACCTCCAATCGACCCAAAATTCATCAATGTAACACTTGGTAAACCTAATTCGGCCACTTTGTCTTTGACGAATTCCAAGGCAATAGGAATATAGGATGCATCGAAAAAACCTGATTGACCTGGTTCACTACCAAAAGGTGGAAATGCATCGTGAATTAACTTCACAGCGATTATCGTGGCTTCAGGGGCAGCCCCTTTAAACTCTAAACCAGCAGTTCCTCTCCCGTTTCCCGCGGTAATACCAGTACATGCGGTACCATGACCGAAGCGGTCGGTTGATAAGGGTGTTCCGCCAGACATCAATGATGCGTTTATGTCCGCTTCAGTGTGAATCGTGCCAACGCCATAAGGGTTATTAGGATCATTTGCTCCAGTAGGATCTATCATATCGAATAAGTACGCAATTCTAGTCGTGCCATCATCATTGATATAGGCAGGATGTGTGTAATCTATTCCGCGCTCAATATTTGCAAAAATGACACCATTTCCGGTAAGGCCAAACTGGCTCCATACGTCATCTATATTAGCTTCAGTCATTGCCGGATTACCTTGAGCAAGACAGAATATTGGAATTAATAATAATGTGTAAAATGTTCTCATGATATTGTCTTTCTTAATTAGTCTTACAATAACAATCGGAAGAAGTTAAAAATGTCATCAATCAAACCGAATTAAATAATAGGAATGAGAGTAAGTGTTTACTCACTAATTAGATGATACTTCTTCAATAAGAAAGATTTTAGTAGTTGAGCATTCTTTATTGAATTATCACTAAGTGCTATTGACAGCTGTTCTAAAAGTAATAGAAGTAGTTCAGTTTCAAGTTTAGGTGACTTATAAAACTGAGTAGTAAATGCCAGTTCTGTTAGTGCTGATAGTTTAGCTAAGTATTGTGTTGAACTTTTATTTTGAGTTTTAAGCTTAGAAAGTAGAGAAAGTGATAAACTCTCTTGATCATATAGAATGAAAGGTAACTCGATAATCTCCTGTAATATATGTTTAGAGTCATCTGTATGATTAAGCTCATATAAATATGAAATAATATCCTTTTCACAAAACTCCAGTAGTTTTTTTAGTAATTCTTCCTTGCTGTTAAAG
>CAJHYL010000110.1_pt1 | contig 15813 bp, 17 predicted proteins | sample 9198761 | NCBI WGS metagenome assembly CAJHYL01 (sample SAMEA7708360, study PRJEB35096) | sediment metagenome | biome: marine neritic benthic zone biome [ENVO:01000025]; feature: sediment [ENVO:00002007]; material: shallow marine sediment [ENVO:03000034] sea grass bed [ENVO_01000059] ...
GAAATTCGAAATCGCCAGCAAATCGTCCTTCACAAACTACTCATTTATGTTTGGAGGCACTAATGATAATTTAGAAGAAATTAAAAAGCTTGAGGCTTCTCAAGTGGCAGCATTAAAATTATTTTTAGGCTCTTCAACTGGAAATATGCTTGTTGATGATCCAGATGTTTTAGAAAAGATCTTCAATAATACAGACTTAGTTATTGCGGTTCATTGCGAAGATGAAGCTACAATTAGAGCGAACACGGCCAAATTTGTCGCCAAATATGGTGAAGACATCCCAATTAAATACCATCCTATAATTAGAAGTGAAGAGGCGTGTTATTTGTCGTCTTCAAAAGCTATAGAATTAGCTAAAAAAACAGGCGCAAGATTACATGTGTTTCACTTATCGACAGCTAAGGAAACACACCTTTTTCGAAATGATATCCCATTAAAGGATAAAAAAATTACAGCTGAAGTCTGTACCCATCATTTATGGTTTACTGATGAAGATTATGAGCGAAAAGGAACATTAATAAAATGGAATCCCGCAGTAAAATCTAAGGAAGATCGAGAACAATTATGGGAAGCTTTATTAGATGATCGAATTGATGTCATAGCTACAGATCATGCACCTCATACTATGCAAGAGAAAAACAATGTCTATATAAAAGCGCCATCAGGTGGTCCACTGGTGCAGCACAGTTTGGTTGCCTTCTTGGAAAAACATCTTGAAGGAAAGATATCATTAGAAAAACTAGTAGAAAAAATGTGCCATAATCCTGCTATTTTATTTGATATTGATAAACGCGGTTATATCAAAGAAGGCTTTTATGCCGATATGGTTATTGTAGACATCAACAACCCTTGGACAGTAACTAAGGATAACATTCTTTACAAATGTGGTTGGTCGCCTTTTGAAGGGGTGACTTTTAAATCTAAAATATCACATACGTTTATAAATGGCACATTAGTGTATAACAATAATGAGATTCGTAACGTTAGAGCTGGTAAACGACTTACCTTTAATAGATGAAAACAGTAAAATTCATACTTCTATTTTTAATGGTTTTTGGGTGCAAAAACAACGCCTCTGTAAAACCATCTAAACCAGACAACCTCATAAGCCAGGATCAAATGATAGATATCTTGTATGATATGGCCTTAGTAAGTTCGGCTAAAGGAGCAGGTAAGAGAGCCTTAGAAAATAGCGGTATCGATCCAGAAGCATTTATCTATGAAAAACATCAAATTGACAGTATCCAATTTAAAAATAGTAATGCCTATTATTCTTACGATGTAGACACTTATGAATTCATATATACAACCGTAAAGCAAAAGTTGGAGCAGGATAAGAAGACATTTCAAGGCGAGTTAGACGAAGAAAAACGAAAACGCGATTCAATTATGGCGCTAAGTAAAAGTCAAGATTCAATTGCCAAACTAAAGCGCAAAAAAACAACCCAAGATTCCATTAAGAATCTAAATCCGAAAGATAAAATTGGCACGTCTCAGCAATAGACTTTTCTAAAGGTTTAAATGTATAATCTAAACGTTTCTTCAACTTTTCATTGCTAAAGTAATTGTCGGTAGTTATACTTCTTACCATATGTTTGGTCAGTTTACGTTTTTTATTAAATAATTTATTGCCGAGCCAATCAAATCGCCATGCTACTTGTAATATAAACTTTGAAGCTTGTTTTTGAGGAGGTTTGACATTTAGATGATGTGCGACTTTTAGGGCGAATTCTTGAAAATTTAAGTTATCGGCCACAAGCACGAAATTTTCATTCTTGATAGTACTCTCCATTAACGCAATCATAGGTTTTACAACATCATGTATGTCTATATATCCCGAAAAGGCCGCTGTATAATAGTTTAGACCTTTATGAATGCGTCTAATTAAACTGCCGCTACTTGTACGCCAAAATCCTGGTCCAATAATAATCCCTGGATTTACGATGACTACATCCAATCCTTCCTGGGATCCGCGCCATACTTCTATTTCACCACCATATTTAGTAATGGCATAAACACTATGATCACCGTCACTATTCCATGGCGATTCTTCATTGGCGTAAGCACCATGTTTTGCATCACCTATAGCAGCTACAGAACTTACATAACATAGTTTTTTAATGTTGTTTTCGATGCATAAATTCACAATATTAGCTGTACCTTCAATATTAGTTTTACGTAGTTTTCTATATTGATTGGGATCAAAAGATACCTTAGCGGCACAATGGTAAACATAATCAACACCATCGAACGCATCAGTTAATTTTGGAATGTCTACAAGAGTCGCTTCTATCCACTCAATTTTATTAAATAGGATCTCATAATCCTTACTGTAATACGAAAAAACATGTTTTACCATGTTAAGTTTTTCTTTACGTCTATAAGTAGCTTTTACCCTGTCATGTTTTAATGACAAATAATAAAGCAAGTGACTGCCAACTAAACCCGTTCCACCGGTTACTAAAATCATAAGACGAATTTAGTATTTTTATTTTGCAACCTTTTGTAATGACTTATATTTGCCAGTAAATCAAGTTTATTTATGAGTAAAAATTTCGTTGAAGAACTGAAATGGAGAGGTATGATTCATGATATTATGCCTGGAGCAGAAGCGCATCTTTTGGAAGGTATTCGAAGTGCCTATATTGGTTTTGATCCTACCTCAGATTCTTTACATATTGGAAATTTGGTTCCTATAATGCTATTAGCCCATTACCAACGATGTGGCCACAAACCCATTGCTTTGGTGGGAGGTGCTACAGGTATGATAGGTGACCCTTCTGGTAAATCAACTGAGCGAAATCTTCTAGACGAAACGACTTTAAGACATAATCAAGCGGCCATTAAAAACCAATTGTCTCATTTTCTTGATTTTGAGAGTGATGCGCTCAATGCTGCGGAATTAGTGAATAATTACGATTGGATGAAGGAGTTTTCCTTTCTTGATTTTATTCGCGAAGTAGGTAAACATGTCACAGTAAATTATATGATGGCCAAAGATTCAGTGAAGAACAGAATTTCTTCGGAATCTAATGAGGGTATGAGCTTTACAGAGTTCACCTATCAGATAGTACAAGGGTATGATTTCTTGCATTTATTTAGCCAAAGATTGTACTATTCAAATGGGTGGAAGCGATCAATGGGGTAATATAACAACAGGTACCGAACTTATAAGACGCATTGGTAATGGTAAGGGATTTGCAATTACATGTCCTTTAATCACAAAATCTGATGGCTCCAAATTTGGTAAATCAGAAGGTGGTAATGTATGGCTTGATGCAAATAGAACGTCACCATATAAATTTTATCAATATTGGTTAAACTCAAGCGATGAGGATGCAGAGAGCTATATTAAAATATTTACCTTTCTAACTGAACCTGAAATTAATGAGCTCATAGGGCAACACAAAGAAGTACCTCACCAACGTTTGCTGCAAAAAACATTAGCTAAAGAAATTACCTTAATGGTGCATGGGCAAGAAGATTTTGAAAATGCCGAACGCGCATCCAATATTTTATTCAGTAAGTCTTTTAAAAGTGATATTCAAACATTAGACGAAAAAACATTCTTAGATGTTTTTGAAGGTGTGCCTCAAGCCGAAATAACATTATCTGAGCTTGAAGACGGATTAGATATGATTGGGGCATTAGCGGCAAAAACCAATTTTTTAAAGTCTAATGGCGAAGCAAGGCGTGCATTAAAAGAGAACTCAGTTGCTGTCAATAAAGAAAAAGTAAAAGAAGACTACCTTATCACTAAAAAAGATTTGATTAATGGCAAATACGTCATACTTAATAAGGGTAAACGCAATACGTATATTATCAAATCGGTTTAGAATAAAAGAAGTCTGGCTATCAATATAATTAATACCCAGACTTCTAAAAAAAACTAACCAACCTAATTTTTCTTTTCAATAACAATTATGTTATTAATTAATTGGTCGGGAAGTTTTTTGAGACCTTTCAAATAGCCATTAAATTACAACCTCTAATTTCTGAATGATCAAATCTGCCAAGTACTTCAAAAGTGTGATCTTGATTTAGTCTACCCAAATCTTGAGTTTCTATAAAGGCACAAGAATTTAAATTGGCCAAATCTACTATGTTGATACCTCCAGTTTTTCCAGGAGGTAATATTGAAAATGGATCTTCAGGATTTCTTATTATAATCTTCATCCAATTAGGTGTTTCAAATAACCCATTTCCTTTGGAATAAGCTTGAGTTAGTAACTCGGTCATGCCATATTCACTATGAATTTTAGAGACTCCAAATCCTGCTCTAAGTTGTGTATGCAAATCTTCTCTAATAAGCTCTTTACGACGCCCTTTCATGCCGCCAGTTTCCATTACAAAGGTATTTTTCAGATTTAGTTTAAAGGATGAAACAAAATCTAATAGAGCAAAAGAGACACCAATTAATATTGTTTTCCTATTCTGTGATTCTAAGGCTAATAACGTCTTGTATAAGTCATTTTGATTATTCAAAAAGAAGCCACTCTCTGGTTGATTACTCTCTTCAATCAAAGCATTTACCATAAATATCAACGACGAATTACTGCGTTCTAAATAGGAAGGTAATAACCCCAAAATCACATACTCTTTAGCGTCACCATAAACTTGCTGAAAACCCAACTGAAAGCTGTTTCTATAGACCGATAAATCCTTCACATAATGTTTACTCCTTATGTGATTAGTTGTACCACTACTCTCAAATATTTTCTCGGCAGTAAAATTTCCGCACATGACGTCATGCGTTTTGAAAAATTGAATGGGAAGAAAAGGGATGTCTTTTACAGCGTGTATTTCTGAAGGGTGTTTGTACAGTAAATCACAATACGAACGGTATACGCTATTGTGTTCAAATTGGTATTCAAAAAGTTGTAGTGCACTAGCTTCAAATTCGTCAGTGCTGCTTATATTGAATATGTCTTTTTGATCGATCACCTACTCAGTTTTCTTTAGTCACAAAAGTACCTAAAATAAAAAAGCGTTGCATAGGCAACGCTTTTCAAATATTTTTGGAATTATAATTACTTAATAATTAACTTTTTAGTTGCAGTAGAGTTGCCTTGTGACAATTTAACAAGATACAATCCTGATCTAAGGTTAGAAATATCTAACGTATTATTAGTTACATCTTCTGATATAACCTCCTTGCCAAGCAAATCATATATGGCCACTTTAAAAGTTTCTCCATTCGAAACCGATATATTTAAAACACCATTGCTATTAGGATTTGGATAAATACCAAAGGCAGTTGTTTCAAAATTGTTAGTAGATAATGTTGTATCACTAAAGTTTTGAGACACTACTAAATTGTCTACTAAAACACCTTCATTTTCTGCTGAATCTGATTGTCTAAGAGCGAATGATTCAATTGAATTTCCAGGATCTGCTTGATCAGTGCCTAAAATTGAAGTGTCACTTTCTAAAGTCGCGTCTACCCACATTTCGGCAATATTATTATCCTGATCGTATCTTACAATAACGCGATAAGTTACGCCATACGTCAGATCTGTCGCCCAAGTTGCTTGAGCTGTACTGGTATCTGTAGAAATACCAAATGTAAAGTCACCACCGCCTATTGGTGCAACAATATCAAGACGACCAAAAAACCCAAAACCAGAATCTTTAAAATGAGCAAAGTATTCGTTGTCGGCACCTGAAATTGGCCCTCCTGGATCATTTACTGTAACATCAATTCCAAAATATAAATTACCAGCAACTGGCGTGAATGCCAAATTAGCATCTTCACTTGGTGTGCCATGCTGCACAAGTACTTGTCCAGAAGTCACCATCATATCTCCTAAAGTTCCACTGTGGTTAGCCCATCCACCATTAGGAACTAAACTACCATCTGTATACGTAAAATTTTCAGTAAGTGGTAATGTTAATGCGGGTTCACATGTTGGTGAAGTTGCTGTATCCATCAAATTACAAACGCCAGCATCTATTATAGTTAATGTGACATCATTTCCTTCTGAAAGATTATTTACAGTTATAGTTCCTGTTGCATCTGTATCAGGATCACCAGCACTTAAATCAATATCGCCACTAACGTCCATCCCATTAGACTCAGCTGTAATTGTATACAATGAAGTACCGCCACCAGTAAAGTCAAACGTAGCTGTATAAGGATCAGTGCCTCCAGTTACCGCATCACAAGACACATCATTACCGGTTATCGATAGATCACAAGTAGGTGAGCTATTATCAGCTCTAAACGTTGGATTTTGAGTCACGTAATCCATACCAACACTATCCCATTGTATAGATTCTGTTTGCGTATCGTTATACTGAGTGGTTTCACCTAAAGCCGTTAAAAGATCTGTATCGTCTGGATCACTAGTACCATATACTAAGGCATCAACTAAATTGGTGGTTGTAGCAGGAGTGTCATTTGGAAAATCTGTATCATCTCCAGTATAAATAGCCACAGCGTCTGCACCATTTTGAATAATGTTACTAGCACCTAAATCAATGTCACCTGCTTGTGCTAAAGAGCTATTTGCTAAAATAAAAAAGCCATTGCTATCTGTAGTAAAACCATCTAAATCATAAGCTGCATAACTTGCATCATCACTACCATTAAATAATACCACTACATAACCGTTCAAGGATTCATTTGGCATTCCTAGAAGTTCAATAAATTCAGACATGTCGGTACCGCTCTGATCGGCATCTACTTCGTTTATTATTGGTTGAGAGAATGCCACTGAACCAATCAATAAAGACACGAGTAAAAAGTAAAGTTTTTTCATAATTGTTATTTAAAATTTTGGATAACAAATATAATCAGAAATTGGGGTAATAGCTAGTATTACTTATCAACAAATCACAACTTTACACAAAATTAATATGGCCTTAAAACCATGACAATTAGCGAAGTAAAACAGCATAAAATGTAATTTCAATGTTACCTAAATGTTATATATTTCTGTGATGGCATAGTTTCTGTTTGATTAATATTAAATTTACATAGCAAAATAACTTAACGTAATACATGCGCAAAGAAGAAATTAAAATTCTGCTGGTTGATGATGAGCCGGATATTTTGGAGATTGTAGGATACAATCTTAATAATGAAGGCTACAATGTTATCACAGCCAAGAATGGTGCAGATGGTGTGAAAAAGGCGAATAAAGAAAAGCCGCATCTCATTATTTTGGATGTAATGATGCCAGAAATGGATGGCATAGAGGCCTGTGAGCTAATACGAAAAAATGATGAGCTCAATAATAGTATTATCACGTTTCTAACCGCAAGAGGTGAAGATTATTCTCAAGTAGCAGGTTTTGAAGCAGGTGCCGACGATTACATTACCAAACCTATCAAGCCAAAAGTATTGGTGAGTAAAGTTAAAGCGTTATTAAGGCGACTAAAAGAAGAAAATACGTCAGGTAAAGTACTAAAAATTGGCAACCTAACCATCGATCATGATGAGTATAAAATTGTCTTAAAAGGTAAAGAGATACAACTTCCGAGAAAAGAATTTGAATTGCTATCTTTGCTTACATCCAAGCCTGGAAAGGTGTTTAAAAGAGAAGAAATACTAGACAAAGTCTGGGGAAATGAAGTTGTTGTTGGTGGAAGAACGATTGATGTTCACATAAGAAAACTCAGAGAGAAAATTGGTGACAAATCTTTTAAAACGGTAAAAGGTGTTGGGTATAAGTTTATAACCTAATGGCAAAAGGCTTCAAGAAATCCTACAGATTTGCTTTAAAATCTTCATTGTTAATAAGCATTCTTCTAACGCTCGCGATGAGTGTTTTTTTATATTTTTTCTATAGTTTAAATGCGTTGCATGTGGCAGGTTTTGCTATAACCAGTTTTTTATTTTCATTTATAGTTGTACAGTTTAGAGTCGAGAATTTTATTTACAAAAGAGTAAAAAAAATATATGATGATCTAACGCTGCTTGAATCGAGCACTTTCAGAAAAGAGCAGATCACAACAGATATGAAAACACTTACAGAAGAAATTGATAAGTATGCTCGAGATAAAAAATTAGAAATCGAAACATTAAAAGTAAGGGAAGAATATCGCAAGGAATTTATAGGGAATGTGTCACATGAATTAAAAACACCTTTATTCACAGTTCAAGGCTATATTTCTACTTTAATTGATGGTGCCGCCCAAGATGAAAAACTTCGAAAAAAATATTTAAAAAGAGCTGATAAAGGCGTTGAACGACTTATTTATATCATCAAAGATTTAGATATGATTACCAAACTAGAAGTTGGTGATCTAAGTTTAAATATGGAACCCTTTGATATTGTAGAACTCATAAATAATGTTTTCGAATTATTAGAAATAAAAGCAGGGAAAAAGAAAATTTCTCTCACTTTTGATATGGACTACCCTAGTCCAATTATGGTCAATGCAGACAAAGAACGTGTGCAACAGGTATTGACGAATCTTATAGTAAATTCCATAAAATACGGACATACAAATGGGACTACTGAAGTGAGTATAGAAAACCTTATTAAGAATAAAGTCATCATTAGAATAACAGACAATGGTGAAGGTATTGAACAAGAACACATACCACGATTATTTGAGCGATTTTATCGAATTGATAAAAGTGGGTCTCGTAAAGAAGGTGGCTCTGGTCTGGGCTTGGCTATTGTAAAGCACATTATAGAAGCGCATGATGAGAAACTCTATATTGAAAGTGAGTATGGCGTAGGAAGTGAGTTCTCATTTACGCTCGAAAAGGTGGAATAATTCTCCAATATCGGTTTGTTCAAAGTCTGTTCCTTCAAATCCTTTATAATTTTTCACACGATTTAATTGATCTAACGTAAACTCATCTTGTGTACAATGTGGGATTAGACCATTTTTATCTAAGCGCTGTGCTAAGTACTCTTGCTCAAATTGTCCAGGCGTAGGTATAAAAAATGCACTCTTCTGTAATTTAGCGAGATCCAATATTGTGGTATAACCTGGGCGTGATAAAATTAGACTACTAGAATTTAAGGCCAATTCGAGTTCATCACTTTTCATAAAATTAACGACCGTCATATTCTTGATGACATCAGTTTTTTGCTTTTTTACGACTTTACCTTTAACAAACAATACGTTTCCATCATAATTAGGAAGGAGATCTAATAATTGATTTTCCAGAAGTGTACGCTGTGGTTCTGGCCCAGAGAGTAATACCATAAGATCATATTTCTGAGGTATTTTTTGTATTTCAAAGCGACTTATTGCTCCCAAATATTTGATGGGCAGTGAAAGGGTATCGGTACGTCCTAAACGGCCGCTTAATGAAGGTTCATTTTTAACATCAGGCACCCAACATTCGTCAAATTTTTTAATCACATGCTGATGTAATTTCGTACTAAACCAAGTCGTCGCTCCACTAAGCACATTGAGTTGGTGTGAGACAAAAACTGAAGGTACCTTTTTACTGTAGATGCCTAATCTATTGTCTGAGATGATGCCATCAATATGATGGGTTTTCAATAGGCCCTTTAATTGCTTCTTTTCGGCTTTTACAGCTTTAAACAATTTGGGTGTGTGCTTAATCAGTTTAAGTTTAAAGTTTTTGCCTTTTTTGGCATATTTAATTTCATAAGAAGGTAATTCTATAGCCTGTAGGATTGGAAATTCTTTTTTTAACAGCGTTAAAGATTCGCCATCACTGGCTAAAATGGGTTCAAAATTATGCTGTATGAGTGCTTCTATAATTGGTATACAGCGGGTGGCATGACCCAATCCCCAATTTAATGGCGCAACAAGAATGCGTTTTTTCAATTCCATTAAAACAAAGATAAACCTAAATTGTTTCCTTAATTTTGCCGAAACATTAAATTTCTGTGGGTAGTAAAAACAAATTAAAGCGTTTCAAAGAGAACGAATCTTTCAGCAATGTGTATCAGCCTTCTCGCGAAACCTTAGAAAATGGAAAATTTAATATGAAAGGACATTGGAATTCGAAAGTGTTTCAAAATAACCATCCTATTGTATTGGAATTAGGCTGCGGTAAGGGTGAATACAGTGTAGGATTGGCCCAGCGTTTTCCTAACAAAAATTTCATTGGCATAGATATAAAAGGTGCTCGATTTTGGCGAGGTGCTAAAACGGCTCTGGAAGAATCATTGCACAATGTGGCGTTTCTTCGCATTCAAATAGAGTTAGTAGCTTATGCTTTCGCGGCGAATGAAGTGGATGAAATTTGGATTACGTTTCCCGACCCTCAAAAGAAGTATAAAAGGACAAAGCATCGTATGACCAATCCCGAGTTTTTAGATCGCTATAAAAAGATTTTGAAACCAGACGGCTATATCAATTTGAAAACCGATAGTGAGTTTATGCATGGCTATACTTTAGGTTTATTGCAAGGCCTGGGACAAGACATTGTCTATGCCAATCATGACGTCTACAAAAATGAAGGCAGTCCTGAAGAAGTCATTGCAATCCAAACCTTCTACGAACAGCAATACCTCGAGCAAAACAAACCAATTACGTATATTCGGTTTAAATTAAAGTAGGTCTTGAATATCACTATTATATTTTTTCTAGGATTAATCATTGCTTTAATTGGTGTAATTCCACCAGGATTACTCAATATGACAGCAGCCAAGATTAGCCTTAAAGAAGGGTCAAACAGAGGCATTTTGTTTTCTATTGGTGTTTGTGTTATTGTATGCGTTCAAACCTATATTGCAGCCATATTTGCGCGTTATTTGAGCAACCATCCAAATGTGGTAGATATTTTACAACGTGTTGCTTTTGTTATCTTCATTTTGATTACCATTTATTATCTGGTGCTAGCTAGAAAGCAGCCAAAACCAAATTTGCAAACCAGCACAAAAAGTAAGCATCATAGGTTTTTTCATGGGATGTTTTTATCGAGTTTAAATGTGTTTCCAATTCCGTACCAGGCATATATGACAACAACTATTGCTGGTTTTGGATGGATGACATTTGATACCATTAGTATAGCGTCATACGTTGCTGGAGCTGCCAGTGGCACCTTTATTATGTTATACGTTTACATTTTCTTTTTTGATAAGATTAAAGGAAAAAAATTTACGTCCCAAAAAAGCATGAATTATTTCATTGGAAGCATTACTGGAATTATTGCTATTGTTACTCTATTTAATATCATAAAAGAGTTGTAGATGGTAAAAGAGTCTTCAAGTTTTTTTGAAAAATGTTATGATGTAGCCCGACTAATCCCTTACGGTCGCGTAACCAGTTATGGCGCCATAGCTAAATATTTAGGCGCAGCACGCAGTGCACGAATGGTGGGCTATGCAATGAATAGCTCCCACGGAAAAGATGTGCCTGCACATCGCGTTGTGAATAGAATAGGATTACTTACTGGGAAGCATCATTTTGATGGCACAAACCTTATGCAACAATTACTAGAAAACGAGGGAATAGTAGTTATCGATAATCAAATTCAAGATTTAGACAAAGTCTTCTGGGATCCCACTAAAGAGCTTCAATAGAGCATAGAAATTATAGAATAACAAACATCAATCTAAGAACTTCCAACTTCCTTCTTTATTAAGTATCTTTGCTGTTTAGAATAAATCTTAATAAACCGTTGAAACTCAATAAGCAAGATATATTAAATGCGCTTCAGTCCATTTCTGTTGTAGGTGAAGGGCAAAATATGGTAGAAAGTGGTGCCGTAAAGAATGTCATGACTTTTGGTGATGAGGTGATTGTAGATATCACTATAAAAAACCCTAGTCTTCAGGCTAAAAAACGTACCGAAGTTGATATCATGAAAACCATTCATGATAAAGTCTATCAAAAAGCAAAAGTTACAGTTAACGTTAAAGTTGAAGCACCTGCAAAACCTACTGCCAATCTCATTAAAGGCAAACCAATAGAAGGCATTACAAACATTGTTGCCGTAGCCTCTGGTAAAGGTGGTGTTGGTAAATCTACCGTCACAGCTAACTTAGGTGTGATGTTGGCGAAAATGGGATTCAAAGTTGGTATTCTAGATGCCGATATTTATGGACCGTCTATTCCATTAATGTTTGATGTTGCTAATGAAAAACCTTTGTCCGTTACACTTAACGGGAAATCTAAAATGAAACCTGTTGAAAATTATGGTGTAAAGGTGTTATCTATTGGGTTTTTTACAAAACAAGATCAGGCCGTCATTTGGCGTGGACCAATGGCATCTAAGGCTTTAAATCAAATGATTTTTGATGCAGCTTGGGGACAATTAGACTTCCTTTTAATTGACTTACCGCCAGGAACTGGAGATATTCATCTTAGTATAATGCAATCATTGCCTGTAACTGGTGCCGTGGTTGTGAGTACACCACAACAGGTGGCTTTGGCGGATGCCCGAAAAGGGGTAGCGATGTTTCAACAAGAAAGCATACAAGTACCTGTGTTAGGTATTGTAGAGAATATGGCTTATTTTACACCAGAAGAGTTGCCAGATAACAAGTATTATATTTTTGGGAAAGAAGGTGCTAAGCACTTAGCGGAAGATCTTAACGTTGAATTATTAGGCGAAATTCCATTAGTACAAAGCATAAGAGAAGCAGGAGATTTTGGTCGACCTGCTGCATTGCAAACAGGAACCCCATTAGAAAATGCGTTTGATCAATTGACCAAAAATGTCGTAGAACAAGTGGTAAGGCGAAATGATTCATTACCACCTACTGAAGCGATTAAAATTACAACAATGGCTGGTTGCTCGGCAGTAAATAAATAGAAAATGACATCAGAAGAACTTAAAGTAAATGTAGAGAAAGCCTTAGACGAGATAAGACCTTTCTTGATTAGTGATGGAGGTAATATTGCGCTGGTAGATATTGTTGATAATAAACTGGTTAAAGTTCAATTAGAAGGCAATTGTACAAGTTGTAGTGTGAATCAGATGACCTTAAGATCTGGTGTCGAAATGACCATAAAAAAGTATGCGCCTCAAATTGAGAGCGTCGAAAATATTGTAGTTTAAAACCTGATGAAAATCATATCTTCTGCACACCTTCCTTTATATTTTTGAACCTATCTTTCTTTTCAAAACATGATTAAAACAGATATTCTAATCATAGGCGCAGGTCCAACAGGTTTATTTGCCGTATTTGAAGCCGGATTACTTAAGCTGCGTTGTCATTTAATTGATGCGTTACCGCAACCAGGCGGACAATGCGCAGAAATATATCCTAAAAAACCAATTTATGATATTCCCGGTTTTCCCGAAATTCTGGCAGGTGAATTAGTAGATAATCTAATGGAACAATGCAAACAATTTGAACCAGGATTTACCCTAGGTGAACGTGCCGAAACTATCGAAAAACAAGACGACGGTATGTTTGTGGTAACTACTAATAAAGGGACCAAACATCAAGCGCCTGTGGTAGCTATTGCTGGTGGATTAGGCAGTTTCGAACCACGCAAACCACTTATAGATAATATAGTACAATACGAAGATAAAGGGGTTGCCTATTTCATTAAAAATCCAGAAATCTATAGAGATAAACGTGTGGTTATCGCAGGCGGTGGAGATTCTGCATTAGATTGGAGTATTTTCTTAGCAGATATCGCTTCAGAAGTGACTTTAATACACAGGCGTAACGAATTTAGAGGCGCTTTAGATTCTGTAGATAAAGTGCAAGAACTAAAAAACTTGGGTAAGATAAATTTAATTACGCCAGCAGAAGTCACTAATGTTATTGGAAAAGATCATGTAGAAGGTGTTGAGGTTGCAAAAACAGACGAAGCGCCGTTTATATTAGAAACCGATCACTTCATTCCGTTGTTTGGCCTGGCGCCTAAGTTAGGGCCGATTGCCAACTGGGGATTAGACATAGAAAAAAATGCTATTAAAGTCGATAATACCCTAGATTATCAAACCAACATTCCTGGTATTTTTGCCATTGGTGATGTGAATACCTATCCAGGAAAACTGAAACTTATTCTTTGTGGCTTCCATGAAGCGACTTTAATGTGCCAAGCCGCATATAAAATAATCAATCCAGGTAAAAAGTATGTGCTAAAATATACTACGGTTAGTGGAGTGCATGGTTTTGATGGAACGAGTAAAACGGCCCCAAAAGCTGTTGTAAAGAAAATTGAATAGTGGAGCAGCAGGATGTTAAAATAACCATTATTGATAGAGATGGTGTAAAACATGAGGTTGAAGCACCAACTGATATGGCGATGAATTTAATGGAGGTGGTTAGAGCTTTTGAACTTGCCCCTGAAGGCACTATTGGTGTTTGTGGCGGTATGGCCATGTGCGCTTCTTGCCAGTGTTATGTATTATCTGATCATGAACTTCCAAAGAAACAAGATGATGAAGAAGCCATGTTAAGCGAAGCGTTTTATGTAAAAGATAACTCTCGCTTAGGTTGCCAGATCCAAATCATTCCAGAAATGGAAGGCTTAGAAGTAGAAATAGCGCCAGAGAGTTAGCGCATTACTGCCTGTAATCAACTAACTTTTGAGGGCCTTCAAGAAGTACGCGAACAATTTGTAAAACCCCATCGTCATTGGTGGCTATTTGCCACTTAATTAATGAAATCTCTCCATTTTCAATTTCTATGCCTGTGATACTTCGCGGATGAACACAACTACCATCATTAAAATAAGCGATATCTCCTGGTTCTGGGAATCGTGGTCTATGCGTATGCCCAACTATAGTTAAAAGGTTGTTATTGTCGGCAATCCACTTTTTAGTTCTGCGTTCAATTCGAATAAGTTCTTTGTAATTTTTTGCTGGACTCGTAGGGTCTGCAATCCCCATAACATTTAGAGGTTTCCATAAAATTCGAACTAAAAATCGGCTCCATCTCCAAAATGCATAATTCCACCAATCGGCTTGGTGGCCGTGAGCAAGAAACAATTCTTGTTGTGTTACTTCATGTTGTAAAACAAGTGCTTCATGGTACGTAATATCACAAAACAACTCTACGTCTTCACCTAGTTTAGGATCAAAATAGGTCGATAAGTGTTTTTGAACATAATCTTTATCTCTATATACCATATCATGATTCCCCCAAATCATAAACAAGCGTCCTTCTTTATGAAATTGTTTGAGTAAATCATACACATTTTTATGTGCGAATAAAATTGATTCAAAGGAGAGATTTTCCCATAACTCGTCTCCATCACCAAGCTCGAAGTAAAAAAAGCCTTCAGCATGGTAATGTTTAAGGGCATGGAAATAGATGTTTCTATTATTGGCAAAATCGTCGGCAAAACTATTATCACCTCTATGACAATCACTAAAGAGTATGATCTTTGAATCGTTGTTAAAAGGAATTTTCAACGCTTCTTTGTACGCTCGATCTAATCTTTTTTTAGATGAAAACATAAAGACTAATTAAGTTTTTCAATAGCGGTTGGTAATAAACGCTCTACTATGAGCGCATAGGCCAATTCTGATAGATGCAAATTGTCATCTGCAACGAGATCTGGATTATTCAATCCTTCCCTGCTTATATCTGTAACATACACAAATGTAATGTCATTTTCATTACAATACGCTTCAATATAATTATTGTAACTATCAATGTCTTCAGAATTTGATTCTGGATTTCCATGAGATTGGCCAAAAGGCGTAAAGGTATAATCCGGAATCGAAATCACTATTAAATTCGACTTATCTGATTGTCCTTCGGCAATTGCACGTGAAATTAAATCTTCGAATTCATTTTCAAATACACTAAAGGACAACTGTTGAAACTGATTATTTACTCCAATTAAAAGTGTGACCAGATCATAAGTGTTTTCGGTTTCAACAGAATTTAATGAGGCTAATAAACTTGTTGTTGTCCATCCTGCAGCCGCTATGACGTTTAAATCGATGTCATCACTTAA
>CAJHYL010000251.1_pt1 | contig 15744 bp, 13 predicted proteins | sample 9198761 | NCBI WGS metagenome assembly CAJHYL01 (sample SAMEA7708360, study PRJEB35096) | sediment metagenome | biome: marine neritic benthic zone biome [ENVO:01000025]; feature: sediment [ENVO:00002007]; material: shallow marine sediment [ENVO:03000034] sea grass bed [ENVO_01000059] ...
TACAAGTTTCTCGTGACCTTTTGTCAAGATATTCACCATTTCATTTGCACTTGTGATACCTTCAACTTCATCAACACTGCTTAATTTTGAGAATTCTTTGAAAGTACCAGGTGCAGCCACACCTAGGGTACGAATACGTTCAGCAATCTCATCCACAGCCGCTGCCAGTTCAGTGTAGTGTTCTTCAAACATCAGATGCAAATCACGAAATTGTGGTCCAACCACATTCCAATGAAAATTATGTGTTTGCAAGTAGAGAGTATAAGAGTCAGCAAGCAATCGTTTCAAACCCTCTGCAATATTGAGACGGTCTTGCGTTTTGATTCCAATATCTATTTTAGTCATAATTTTATAATCTGTTATTTATTTTCAATAAAAATTTAGCAACGTTTATACATGTGTCATCTGTTGTTAAAATATTGCAAGCAGCAATACAAAACTGAGAATTATCACAGCTGTAAGCATTAGAAAATCTGGAAATAAAATGTTAAATAAGAAATCTATACTTTTATCATTTCCCATATTTGTACCCTCATGTAATTGACAGTATTTATCTTGTTAATGGACAATTGCGTGGTTTGTATAAATCAATTATGAGCGAGCTTTTGCATATGCTTGCTTTTTACCGGGATTCTCTGGCATCAAATAAGCCAAAGATGCCAAACCTAGAATATAGGTACCCATCAAAACTGTAAGTAATAGTGCTGTGCTTAATGTCATCATCGTCTTTACCTCGTTTAAAAAGTTTCTAAAAAAAATAGTAATCGTGCTCATGGCCGATTCATGTTGAACGTCCCTGTTCAGTAAGCCGTCCCTGACTTCATGAAATTGAGTCTCCTCTAATCAAGCCACTAATCTGCATGTTATGTATACGTTGTGTACATGTAATGAAAAGAATATAGTGGAGTATTTATGAAATGTAAAGATTATAATAAATTATATTTGTACATGTACAGTACATTCTTAAGGTCTACATGAATGTAGTCAGATTATTTTTGCATATTGCATCGCTGTGTTAGGGCTAACCCAGTTCCACTACTTTAGTCGGACAAGCAGCTGGAAGAGCACAATAAACATTAACATTAGTGCGAATTATCAATGAGAATGACTTTGGAAAAGTGTGATTCGAAATTAATAGAAAGTTAAAAGGTAAATGGAGTCTCAATAATCAGGATGAGAAATACGATTTTGCAGTGCACCTAACAACACCAAATACAGTGTTTTACATGGTGCTCGGGCCCGGTTTCGAACCGGCACGGTATTATCTACCGAGGGATATTAAGTCCACTCCTCTGCCCCTGTTAAACAACAACTTATAAAGCATTAACTAACGCTTATTGTTTATAGTTGATTGCCTGCTTTAATGATTAGTTGCGTTTAGTTGTAGTCAATTACGCTAACTTTAAGCCAAAAATTAATGTCCCCTTTCGGCCAATAGCAATAATTTTGAGTTTCATAAAAATTTATAAGCGTTTAGTGCTCGCTCACGTGAACATTTAAGTTCTACGATACGTGTTGGATAGTTTTCTCCAAGTAATACACCTACATCTTGTAGTACATCTTTTGGTGCTTCCCATGGGTTAAATAGATATTTATCGGGTAAGTTAGTAAGCTCTGGAACATATCTTCTTGTGTAGATACCGTCAGGATCAAATTTTTGCCCCTGTGTGACTGGATTGAAAATCCGAAAAAATGGTGCCGCGTCTGCTCCACAACCGGCGATCCACTGCCAACCTGCGCTATTATTTGCAAGATCCGCATCGACTAGACAATCCCAGAACCATTTCTCACCATAATGCCAATGTTGTAATAAATTTTTGACTAGAAAAGATCCTACAACCATCCTGATACGATTGTGCATATATCCGGTTTGCCATAACTCTCGCATACCAGCATCCACCAGGGGATAGCCTGTTTGACCTTGTTGCCATCGCGCAAGTACTTCTTCGTTTTCTAACCATGGAAATTGATTGAATTTAGGCTGAAAATTCTTTCGTGGCAAATCTGGAAAGTGATACAAAAGAGAATGTGAAAACTCTCTCCAACCAAGTTCACTTAAAAAATGATCTAGATCATCACTATCTTTATTGGTCTTGGCAGCATACCAAGTTTGGTTTGGAGATATTTCTCCGAAATGTAGGTGCGGTGATAATCGCGAGACACTATTCATAGCTGGAAAATTTCGACCTTCTTTATAATTAGTCAAATTATTGTTTGTAAATTTTTTTAATTTATTCTGTGCCGCCTTTTCACCGATTTTCCAGTGCGGTTCTAATTGTTTGTACCATTTTATAGTTGGTAATAACCCTGCTTTATCAATCGAAACTTCATTAGTAGTATCGAAATGTAATATTAACTTGTTTGGTTTTGAAATAGGAGTTCGAGGGGGCGTAGCATTTAAACATCCATTTCGGTAATAAGGCGTAAAGACTTTATATGGTGTCCCATCAGCTTTTAGGATATCCCATGGCTCCCAAAGCAATGACCCATTAAAACTTTTTGATTCCGTGTTATGGGCTTCTAAAACTTTTTTAATTTGTTTGTCTCGCGTAATTTGCCAGGGCTCATAACAGCGATTCCAGTAAACTGCATTTACGTTATGCTCTTGTATTAAATCAATAAGAATTTTCTTAGGGTCTCCTACATAAATACAAAGTTTTTCTTTTAGTGATTTATTTAAAGCGGATAATGAATGATGAAGCCACCATCGACTTGTGCTACCTAACTCAAATTCGCCTGAATTCTTATCATCTAAAATATATACAGGAAGAACTGCACCCTGCTTCGAAGCATAAGAAAGAGCAGGATTGTCTAAAATGCGTAAATCTTGCCTGAACCAATGAATGACTATATTTTTATTCAACGTTATTTTTCGTTAGCTTGATATGAATTACATTAATAATTTTAATAATGAGCACGTATATTAATAATGAGCACGTATATTAATGTATTTCGCAATTCTTCTATCAAGTAATAAGCAGCATCAAGATTAAAACTTAGGTGTTTTTATATCGATAATCACTTCTACACCTAAATTAAAAGAGGGCCGCGTCAGGGGTAAGTGCGGCCCTGATGAACGTAGCAAAAAGATGCTACGAAGAGGAGTTCGTATTAATACATTATTTTTTGTACAGATATGTTACGTATATTTGACAATATTTATAGATACAGTATAAATTTATAAAGATATTGTCATAATATATGTTGTGTTTGTACTATACATAAATTGAGGTTTAATATACAAATGAACGAAATAGATAATAGATACAAGATAGGTGCGGTCTCACGCATTACCGGTATTGGCTCGGAAACTTTGAGAGCATGGGAACGCCGGTATTCTGCTGTAACGCCTATGCGTACTGATTCAGGAGATCGAAATTACTCAAGGGATGATGTAGCGAAACTTCTGCTATTAAAGACTCTTGTTGATGCAGGTATTTCTATAAGTTCTGTGGCTGGCATGAGTCTGGTCGAACTTAAAACAAGTATTGAGTCTGACCCTATTTTAAACAAAGCCCAAGCAAGTTCAGGCTCTATAAACAATTTGGCAAATACGACTACTTGTCGTGTCGCACTTTTAGGCGACGGATTCCCAGTTAGAGTGTTAGACGGTCTCGAAGAAGTAGATGCAATTGAGATCGTTGGGACATTCGAGAATATAAGCGAGCTACAAACAGCAAATCAATCTAAAACGCAGCCAGATATTGTAATTGTTGAAAGACCTACCATTAATAAAAACACAAAATCTGAGCTACAAGAAATTCGTAGTCTTACAGGTGCATGGCATGTCATTTTAATCTATGGATTTAGTAATCAAGAGTTGATTAAAAGTAATCAATCTAATCAAACAACCGTCGTGCGTTCCTCCGTCGATGTACAAGAATTAGCTAGGTTATGCATCTATCACTCGGGAGGAAGCGAACAATTACCAAGCTTACAAAAAGATTCGACTTTGCATTTTGAGCAAACAATTCCTGCTAGAATCTTTAGCAATCAACAATTATCAGAGCTCGCTAATTTATCCAATACAATTAAATGTGAGTGCCCTAAACACATTACAGAATTATTGCGAAATTTGGTTGCTTTTGAAATTTATAGTGCGGAGTGTGAAAATGAAAACACTGAAGATGCTGCATTACACTCATATTTACATGCAACAACAGCACAGGCACGTTCAATGCTTGAAGAAGCACTGTCACACCTAATTCGTGTTGAAGGTATTTCCATTAAAATGAATTAAATACATTTAATTTACAAAGTTAAAGATCGTCCAAATGTCTGTTTTGGTTAGTTAACAGACACTTTGAACATGTAACTCAAAGATCCCAACAAGAATTACCCCTTAACGGTTTAATCAATTTCATCGGAAATGTTCGTGTCAAATCAAATCTGCTTCACTAAGTCATCATGAGAATCAATTTTGATACGAGTTATGATTTTTGATTCAGGTTCACGTATTATTGCTTTCATCACATTCTTTGATTTTAATAAAATTATACAAATATGTATGCGCATAGATACTTTTTGTTTAAATTCCTGTACGTGGTTTACTGTTCGCATTCTTGCTTTAGTTAACTCAAACTCACTGGTTGTTCATAAATGCGATTGGATTCTCAGTTATAGCTATTTACAAAATCACATAAGAAATGCGTATCTTGTTAAACTGACATTCTTATACTGCACAAGCAAAATTTATCTTTTAGTCTACAAATCTTTTAAAGAATATTTGGCTAAATGATAGGTACTTTTCCATGAATTTTACTTTTCTACTCTATACATGCACTCGTTAGTACTTATCCTAGGAGACCAACTCAATAAGAGTATTTCCAGTCTTAAACATGCAAATAAAGAAGAAGATATTATTCTAATGTGTGAGGTGTCTTCTGAAGCAACGTATGTAAAGCACCATAAGAAAAAAATTGCATTCATATTAAGCGCTATGCGCCATTTTTCTGCTGAACTAGAAAAGTCTGGTTATAATGTTAAATATATCTCACTTGGCGATAAGAAAAACACCAATAGCCTTGAATCTGAAGTTGAAAGAATTGCAAAAAAGTATAAATGTAACCAAGTTATAATTACTCACCCTGGTGAGTATCGCGTATTCAATAACATTGAATCACTAAAAGACAAAAATTTTGATATTAAATGGATAGAAGACGATCGTTTTTTATGCAGCAGAAATGAATTTGAAAATTGGATTATTGATAAAAAAACCCCACGTATGGAAAACTTTTACCGTCATATGCGTCTTAAACATAACATTTTGATATCTAATAACAAACCTGTGGGTGGTAAATGGAATTATGATAAAGATAACCGCAAGCCAGCAAAAAATGAAGCTATTTCGCCTAAACCAAAAATATTCAAGCCCGATTCAATTACTAATAATGTTCTAGATTTAGTAGAGGAGAAATTTCCAGATCATTTTGGAGAATTAAAACCTTTTGAACTAGCCGTTACTCGAAAACAAGCTTTAACTGCATTGAATCATTTCATAAACGAACGGCTAATGAAGTTTGGTGATTTTCAAGATGCAATGTTAGAAAACGAACCCTACATGTATCACTCCTTGTTGAGCTTCTATTTGAATATAGGATTATTACTTCCGCATGAAGTAGTCACAAAAGTACAAAAAGCCTATGAAAGTGAGCAGGTACCTATCAATGCGGCTGAAGGTTTTATCAGACAAATCTTAGGTTGGAGAGAATATATTCGAGGTATCTATTGGTACAAAATGCCGAAATATTCAGATAGTAACTTTTTTAAAGCAAAAAAAGACTTGCCAGGATTTTACTGGACTGGAGATACCAAATTAAACTGTTTATCACATTGTATTAATGAGACGAAACAAAAAGCATATGCACATCATATCCAACGGCTCATGGTGCTTGGTAATTTTTGTTTACTGGCTGGAATAGATCCTAAACAGGTGTGTGAATGGTACTTAATTGTGTATGCAGATGCTTTTGAATGGGTGGAATTACCAAATGTTATTGGGATGATTCTGTTTGCGGATGGAGGATATCTTGCAAGCAAACCCTATGCAAGTGGTGGCGCGTATATCAATAAAATGTCTAATTACTGCAAATCCTGCCACTATAAAATAAAAGAAAAAACTGGTGAGCAAGCATGTCCTTTTAATTATTTATATTGGAATTTCTTGGATAAGCACCAAGACAAGCTCTCAAAGAATCAACGATTAGCAATGGTCTATAGCACACTAAATAAAATGGATCCTGATAAGCTATCTACTATTCGCGCAAATGCAAAGTCATTTTTAGATTCAGTATAGGGCCACTACTAAAATTTAAATATTTATTATTTCAGCTTTAGGATTATTTTTTAAATAACGAATTAATATCTTATATGTATCTAGATCAAACATAAGTTCTTCATTTGTGAACAATCGCAGTTGTTTTAATTGATCCTCGTCATGTGCAGTTCCCAAGTAACACCAATTTTCAAATATATGAATATCGGTCCATTTATTATTGAATGATTCTTCCTTTATCCCGATCCTTCCTTCAAATGGCCAAACTTTGTTTTTCAATGGTTGTAATGCTTTCAACATACGTATCTTATGTTGCATATGTGATTCTTCCCCAACACATGCGCCTTTACAAGTTTTAAGCTGATACGCAAAACAAGCACCCTTCCCTGATTCCAGCCCAAGTTGCTTCTCACATAATTGATGTTCTTTTGCTAGTCTGCGTAACATATCTTTAGCTTTCTTTTTCGTTTTAAATATACCGAAATGACTTGATATTGATTTTGGATCTAATGTATCTGTGGTAATCACTTTGGGTATCGAGCAATCAGAATCTGGATCCCAAAGTATGGTTGTAAGACTACCGTATCGTCGTAAACGATGATTGTAGATAGGTAAAAGCTTTTTAATCAGACTAGCTTCTAGAATCAAAGCACCTAACTCGCCTGCTGTTTGTTTATAATCAATATACGCGATCGTTTGGCATATCTTCATATCTTTAGAGGTATGATGATCTCCAGAAAAATGAGATAGCACGCGACTACGGAGATTTACACTTTTACCTATATAAAGAGGCGCTCCCTTTTTGTCATAAAACAAATACACTCCTGCGCTTTCAGGTAATGGGTCTAAATCATCTTCACTAATTCCTGCAGGTAAACTGGGCCGCTTTAGTAAATTATGGATAACTTCATCGACCTCACCTGGATTTAATGTTGTGTATAGCGTATGTATAAAGTCAAATAGCACACGTGCGTCACCCATCGCACGATGCCTCGCACTGCATGTCAGTCCATGTCTTTGCATGACACTATCTAAGTTATGACGTTGATGCTCTGGGAAAAGATTTCTAGAGAGTTTAACTGTGCATAAAACAGGAGCACGAAAAGTGATTGAGCAGCGTTTAAATTCGTTCTTTAAAAAACCATAATCAAATCTTGCATTGTGGGCCACGAATACACAATCCGATAAGCGTTCATAGACGTCTTTGTATATTTCGGCAAAAGAAGGTTCATCACGCACCATATCATCGTTAATGCCTGTCAAGCTTTGAATATAATTTGGGATATAAGTAAGTGGATTAACCAAGGTACTCCACTCAGACACTAATTCACCTTTACGCATTGTAATGATAGCAATTTCCGTTATGCGATCACGATTCGCATTACCACCCGTTGTTTCTATGTCAACAAATACAGTGTCTCTATCGAACATTCTAAAACTTATTTATTGCGCAATCATCAATTGAAAAATATAAATGCTTTGAATTGTCTGTGATCATAATTTTAAGTAAATATAACAACTCATAAATCCACTTCTGTTAAAATCCCTTTATCCCATGAGCATACTAGATCATAGGCTGCTTCTAACTTATCAGCTAGCTGTGCTTCCATTTCTTCGATGCTTATTGCTTTTAAGATGAGCCTCTTTTTTCTTAGCCGTATACTACTCTGGTAGTTATATGCACACACCCATAGCGTCCAAGTTTTCTCATCATCTTCTAGGTAGATCTCAATAAGCCTTTCTATCTGATACATCCATCTAATTTCTCGATTTGGCCATGACCTTGAGTTGTGAAGTATAGGTAAGCCTTTCTCGCATACAAATTTGTAAATAATCGGATCAATTATTTCTAATGGTGATGAAATTCGATTCCATTTCTCAGGTGAGATGTGATTGTTATTCGCCATAAATACTAGATAAATTTACCTCCACCTAGGTCATTAAAAATCAGTACATGTTAACTGCTGTGTTGGCTTACACTTTGAATATAGAAATCTGGTTCATATAACCAAATATACTGTTAACTTAATACAGTGTTAGATTGCCAGTACTACTTACAACAACACGGACACGCTGTAGGGGTTCATGCAACCAATTAGGTAATATATTTATAGCTGAGTGTCATCTGCACCTTTTACTTACTGTGATAGAAAGTATTCAGACATGTTGAAATAATCTTAAAGTTGAATTTATTAGAGCTTTCATAGCAAAAAGTTAGGAATAATCTTTACACCATTACAATTTTAAAGCGTTCGTCTCACTGCATATAGTGTCTACTGCTTCACTTGGTATTAATAATTTCACAGGTACTCTCAAATCAAACCTGAAACTTTAGATTAGCCCTCTCTTGTACAATACAAATCGAAAGAACGCATAGTGAATTCACTGCTATATATATTCAGCGTATAACAGCCTAACTCACTGATTTATTTGTATTCACACCCAACTCTTACAAAAACACAACTATAATTTTGTATAGGTATATACTGTACAATTACAGATTATTACGCATAAATGATTGTACATTTTTAACATATAGAGGTATTTTTGAGATCAAGGTTAAACAATCATTATACAAGAGGTAATCATATGTCTTTTATATCCATAGCACCACTGCTACTACTTATATCGATCCCATTGTCAGGATTACTAATGATGCCGTATTTAATTGAAAGGACAACGGTAAAAGAGGCCCTATCTGTGTATCGAGCACATCCACATTAACAGACTACAAACTCTAGATTAGTTAGAAGGTATCGATTACCAACTACTAATAAATCATTCGGTAACCACAATAGGAAGACAACTTTGTTTGCATCACTAGAAGGTAAGAAATTTAGTAAATCAAATAAACTCAAGGATTAATTATGTTAGATACAAATTTTGTAAGACTACCAACAAAAAATTTTCAACCGCTACCCCACAATACGGGTTACAAAATAGGTGCGGTATCACGTATAACCGGTATCGGTTCAGAAACTATTCGAGCCTGGGAAAGACGTTATCAAGCAGTTGTACCCACTAGATCAGATTCAGGTGACCGAAAATTTTCAAGAGATGATGTAACAAAGCTATTATTACTTAAAAACATTGTTGATAGCGGAATAGCGATTGGCACAATTGCAAATCTTGAAGTTGATGAACTAAAAGAGTTCGCTGAAAATTATACAGAAAACTTAAACAATTCCGTGGGTGAATCAAAGGCGATTAATTGTAACGTAGCATTACTTGGTGACTGGTTTCCAATTCGCATTTTAGATGGTCTTGAAGAAGTTAAAGGAATTACAGTCACAGGAACTTATGAAACACTAGCTGATTTTCAATTGAACCTAGACAATAGCCAACAAACAAATGTCGTAGTAATTGAAAAACCCACTATTTACGCCGACATACAAAAAGAAATTAAACAAATTCTCGAATCATCAGGTGCCTGGCACGTCATCGTTATTTATGGTTTTGCCAATCAAGAGCAAATTGAACAATTGCAATCTACACAAGTAACAGTAGTGCGTTCAGCAGTAGATGTGCAAGAGCTAGCGCGTATGTGCATCTTTCATTCAGGAGGAAGTGAACAATTACCTGCTCTTGAGAATGGCTCAACTTTACACTACGAACAAACTATTCCAGCAAGAAAATTTAGCAACCAACAGCTTACAAAACTTGCGGGCATATTAAGTGACATGAAATGCGAATGCCCACAGCATTTATCGGGTATTGTCAAAGACTTGGTTGCATTTGAAATATATAGTGCTGAATGTGAGAACGAAAATGATCAAGATGCTGCTCTACATAATTATCTGCATGCAACAACGGCGCAAGCACGCAGTATGTTAGAAGAAGCCATGGTTCACTTAATACGTATAGAAGGAATTGATGTAAACCAATAGAGAAAGTAATGATGCAATCAACAAAAAATAGCAGCTTAGTAGATAAAGTACCGCACCTCGTTTTTTATGATGATGCATGTCCTTTATGTTCAAAAGAAATCAATCACTACCGAAAACTAGAAGCTCGTCATCCCATAAATTGGGTACCTTTACACCAAGAAAAAAGTACAGTCGAAAGCTTTGGATTTTCAAAGAACGACCTCCTAGAGCGTTTGCATGTGGTCCGCGGTGACGGCGTAGTCGTCACCGGGGCCTCTGCATTTGCTACGATATGGTATTCCATCAAACGTTATCATTGGCTTGGAAAGCTTGTGTATAAACTGCATCTCATACCAACTCTAGAGTTTATCTATACACGTTTTGCTAAGTGGCGTTACAAACGTCAACTCTGCGAAATTTAATCTTAACTATAGGCAGCAAATATGGGTTTTACTTTGCTTAACTACATTCACCTCTTCTGGCACTTCAAAAGAAATTGAATTTCTCTTACACCCTGAAACAGACTCGCCTGAAGCCATCTCAACCATCGTCACAGAACTTTTAAACAATATTAGTGATTGTGTGAATAAAGTAGAGAATTGCAAAGATGGCGATATTTTACAGGCTGTTTCCATGGTGCTAGCCATTCGCAACCGCATGGTGGACATTGAACCAAATAACTCGCTTATATTGTTGCAACAACTTATCGAAATGCATCATCAAGCGGTAGTTGATGGGAGGGAACAAGTAGCCTCACGCGCATAATGTATTCTAATAATCTCTACGAAAGAATTGACTTATTGAACCCTCAAGAAAATGCTCTAATACCAAGATACTTAGGCTATTTAGGGCTCATGCCTTTTTTAATTTCAAGTTTACTCATCTGGCTACCTCAATTTCATCACCATGCAGTTAAAAGTTTAACCATCTATGCCGCAGTAATTTTAACCTTCATAGGTGGCGTTCATTGGGGTATAGCTATGCAATCAATGCAAAACGCTGAACAAGTAGAAAATAAATGCTCTCATAACCAGTTTATATTTAGCATCGTCCCCTCTTTGCTTGCCTGGGTGGCTGTCGTTTTACTCGAGTCCTACTCGCTAATCATGATGTCATTCTGCTTTGTTTTATTCTGGTGGATTGAAAAATTACATTATCAACAACGCTTACCTAAATGGTATTCAAAATTGAGAAATCACCTCACCTTAACCGCCACCTTAAGCATTATGATTGGCTGGTTTGGTACGTTATAGCGGTGAACCTATACAACATTTAATTAATTTAATGCTACGTATAGATTGAGTTCAGGTAGAAAGCCTCTACTCATTATAGATAGGTGTTTATGCCATTAAGCTATGAAAAAACTGTATGTACTCTTTCTCTCTACATCAATCACAAGCTGTTCCATCGTGGGTATACGTAATTACGAAGAACCAAATTATCAAACAATCGTTCAAGAAGATCAGTTTGAAGTCAGATAATATTCAGATGTGCTGGTTGCTCAAGCTTCTTCACCCGAAACCTATAAAGAAAGCTCTGGGCAAAACTTTGAACGCTAAGCGGGATATATTTTTGGTAAAAACAAAGCCAATGAAAAAATGGACATGACCACACCGGTGCTTCAAGAACAGCAGCCTGAAAAATTGGACATGACCGTGCCCGTGCTTCAACAGCAAAGTAATACAAATTGGACCATACTTTTGTGTTGCCTTCAAAATACAGCATCGAAACGGTACCAACACCACTAAATGAGAATGTTACCGTAAAAGTATTACCAGAAATTAAAGTCACCACACTTCAATACAGTGGCAAAATGAACGAAAACAACATCCAAAAACATACCCAAATGCTTGAAGATTGGGTAATCAAAAAAAGTTTTAATGCTGTATCCAGCCCTTACTCAGCAGCCTATGATCCACCCAGGATACTCCCCATGTTAAGAAGGAATGAAATACACATTCCCATTGAATAACACTAGGACAACTCTTTAATTGCGGATAAGCCACCATCCATATTCAAAACTTGGCCCGTCATCCAACTGGAATCATCACTGACTAAAAACTTCACTAACGAAGCAATTTCATGAGCTTCACCAATTCGATTTAATGGATGTCGTTTTGAAATAGCCTCCAGCCTTGCTGAAGATTTAGTGAGCTGATTGGCAAGAGGTGTATTCACCAAAGAAGGTGCAATGCTGTTAAAGCGTATACCACTCGAGGCATATTCTGCAGCTAGCGAACGGATTACGCCCTCAATTGCACCTTTGGAAGCAGCTACTGATGAGTGAAAACTCATTCCTTGCGTTACCGCAACGGTACTGAATGCCACAACTGATGCATTACCAGATTTTTTTAGTGCTGGTATAGAGGCTTTAAGTGTATTGATAAATCCAATGACATTAATCTTATAATCTTTTTCAAAATCTTCACTAGCTAAACTCGTGAATGGTTTTAAGTTAATAGTACCTGGACAATAAATAACAGAGTGTAATTCTTGAGGCAAAAAAGAATAATCTAATCCAGCATTACATACATCACCCACAAAATAATCTACATTTTCTATTGTTGAATCTATATTTCCACTTCTGGTTAGAGAATATATTTGATTATCTTTAGCCAGCACATCTACGCAAGCGGTACCAATTCCACTATTTCCACCTACAATTAAAATATTTTTGCTCATCAGTAATGAATATACGAATTGATAATTATTTACTCTAATATGTTGTTAATCGGTCACCGAATAAGTGTACTGTATATCTACTTTCGGCTGATAGCGGTATTGGTCATATAAATTTTTAAACGAGAACCCAAAGTTAGAAAAGATTATTAGTGAACAAAACCAAAATCTAGAGAACTACATCAAACATAGCTTATGCGACAGTATTACATTCAAGAATAAAGTGCCCTTTCGTCGTTAAAATTTTATTCATTCATAAAATCGATTACAAAAACATAAATAATCAATTATATAAATGGAAATGAGAAGTATTTAATATAGCCTCAGGTTTATAGATATTTTATTAATTATGAGGAATACAATTATGACTGAAGTAAACAAATGCCCGGTAATGCACGGCGGTGCTACAGAAAGCGGCATGTCAAACGTAGAATGGTGGCCTAAGAATCTTAATCTCGACATTCTTCATCAACACGATAGCAAAACTAATCCAATGGTGAGCGGTTTTAACTACCGGGAAGAAGTCAAAAAGCTCGACTTTGAATCACTAAAGAAAGATCTGCACGCGTTAATGACTGATAACCAAGATTGGTGGCCAGCTGACTGGGGTCATTATGGAGGCCTTATGATTCGCTTGACTTGGCACGCAGCGGGTACGTACCGGATCTCTGACGGCCGTGGTCGTGCAGGTACTGGTAACCAACGTTTTGCGCCTATTAATTCCTGGCCAGATAACGCTAACTTAGATAAGGCTCGTCGCCTTCTCTGGCCTATCAAGAAAAAATATGGGAATAAGCTTAGTTGGGCTGATTTGCTTGCCTACGCTGGCACGATTGCCTATGAGTCCATGGGATTAAAAACCTTCGGCTTTGGTTTTGGCCGTGAGGATATTTGGCATCCTGAAAAAGATATTTATTGGGGTTCGGAGAAGGAATGGCTTGCGCCTTCAGGCAGCGAAGGTACTCGCTACTCCGGTGAGCGTGATCTCAAGAACCCGCTTGCTGCGGTCATGATGGGACTAATTTACGTCAACCCTGAAGGTGTCGATGGCAATCCCGACCCATTGAAAACAGCTCACGATGTGCGCGTAACCTTTGAACGCATGGCAATGAACGACGAGGAGACAGTTGCTCTTACTGCTGGTGGGCACACTGTTGGTAAATGTCATGGCAATGGCGATGCTACCCTTCTCGGTGCTGAGCCTGAGGGTGCTGAAATTGAAGAACAAGGGTTGGGCTGGAACAATCACACCAAACGCGGGATAGGCAACGATGCTGTAACGAGTGGTCTTGAAGGTGCGTGGACTTCTAATCCAACTCAGTTCGACATGGGTTACTTTGACATGCTGCTTGATCATGAGTGGGAATCGGTTAAGAGTCCTGCTGGTGCATGGCAGTGGGAACCTGTAGGTATAAAGGATGAAGATATGCCTGTCGATTCTGAAAACCCATCGGTTCGCAAGAAACCAATTATGACAGACGCCGATATGGCGATGAAAATGGATCCAAGTTACCGAAAGATCATGGAACGATTTCGTGCTGATCCCGATGCATTTAAAGATGCATTCGCACGTGCATGGTTCAAACTCACACATCGTGATATGGGACCGAGGGCACGTTACATTGGTCCAAATGTGCCTAAAGAAGATTTAATCTGGCAGGATCCAGTTCCAGCAGGTAACACAGACTATAACGTCAAGTCAGTAAAAGAAAAGATTGCCGCTAGCGACCTTAGCATCAGCGAGATGGTAAGCACGGCTTGGGACAGTGCAAGAACTTTTCGTGGTTCAGATATGCGTGGTGGAGCCAACGGTGCTCGTATCCGTTTGGCCCCGATGAGGGATTGGGAAGGAAACGAACCCGAGCGCTTGAACAAAGTAATGTCTGTACTGGAGCCTATAGCTGCAGAAACTGGGGCAAGCATCGCGGACGTCATCATACTGGCGGGTAATGTCGGTATCGAGCAAGCTGCAAAAGCTGCTGGTGTTGATGTCACTGTTCCATTCGAACCGGGTCGCGGAGATGCTGAGGATGATATGACTGATGTAGATTCTTTTGAGCCACTTGAACCGCTCCATGATGGGTATCGTAACTGGCTCAAGGAAGACTACGTCGTTAGTGCGGAAGAGATGTTGCTTGATCGTACGCAATTGATGAGTCTAACCGCCCAAGAGATGACAGTATTGTTAGGTGGTATGCGTGTGCTTGGCACGAATCACGGCAGTAGCAAGCACGGAGTCTTTACAGAAAACGAAGGCGTGCTAACTAACGACTTCTTTGTGAATCTTACAGATATGAACTACGCATGGAAGCCAGTAGGCGAAAACTTGTATGAAATCCGCGATCGCAACACGGATACTGTTAAATGGACTGCTACGAGAGTCGATCTTGTATTTGGATCCAACTCAATCCTTCGCGCTTATGCAGAAGTCTATGCACAGGATGACAACAAGGAAAAATTTGTACACGACTTCATAGCTACATGGACGAAAATAATGAACGCTGATCGATTCGACTTAACATAGCTGCCTAACTATTCCAGTCTTAATCTTCATGCCGCTACTGTTATTGGCGGCGTGGAGATAATATTAGTTGCGAAGATAGTACAGCTGACCTTCTGTTATTTTCTGTGTGCAGATACCTTTAATAGTTTAAAGCAGCAGTGCTTCAAAAATTGCTAATGTTAAGTTTTTAAATGTCCGCTTTCTTTCGTAAGAGGTCATTTTAGTTTTGTATTTGTTTGATTCCATCAAGTTGTTCACCTAATTATTTCCACTTTCGGCCAAAAGCGGAAATTACTATTTGGCAACCTACAAAAAGGTTTTTTAAAGTAAGATTCTTTTTGGAATGACGCTGAGGATATGAGTTTATAATGTAAATGACGTGTATTATCTAACTAAATAGATCAATAAATAGCAACTCACTA
>CAJHYL010000234.1_pt1 | contig 15726 bp, 15 predicted proteins | sample 9198761 | NCBI WGS metagenome assembly CAJHYL01 (sample SAMEA7708360, study PRJEB35096) | sediment metagenome | biome: marine neritic benthic zone biome [ENVO:01000025]; feature: sediment [ENVO:00002007]; material: shallow marine sediment [ENVO:03000034] sea grass bed [ENVO_01000059] ...
CTTGCTCCTTAACCCTGAAGCCACAGATCTGTGTCTCGAGGCTTTGCTCGATCAAATTGCAGACAAAAACATAAACAAAGTTATAGGTATTGAATCGCGTGGATTCTTTTTTGGAACCATGTTGGCCGACCGCTTGGATGCAGGATTTATTCCGGTTAGAAAGCCTGGGAAATTACCTTACACTAAAGTTGCAGAATCGTATGCGTTAGAGTATGGCTTTGATACTTTGGAGATGCATGACGATGCCATAGAAAAAGGTGATCGCGTGCTTATACACGATGATGTGTTAGCAACAGGAGGTACAGCACAAGCCGTTTGTAAAATGGTAGAAAAACTAGGTGGTCACATCGTACAATGTAATTTTTTGATGGAGCTAAGTTTTTTAAATGGAAGAGAAAAATTGACTAACTATGATGTTAAGGCTGCCATCACGTATTAATCTAAGGCTCTAAGTGTGACAAATGCACGCCACCCAATAATAACCAATTGAGTTTTGGAGGCTTTAGAGATATCTAATTGTTTTTTGGTATAACTAGGTAAGATAGCTTTGTTAAGCTTAGCTAAAACTTTAAATACTGTTTTCTTCATTTACAACATGTATACTACAAAAATAGCAAAACTCGGCTTACGCCAAGTTTCACTAGGTTGATGGTTTAGCGTTATAGCCAAAACAATATTAGTTCTACGATGAATTTAGCAAGTGTGATCATAATTATTGGTTTTAAATTGATTAATACAAAAAACCAATTGCGCAATTGTTTCGGCAATATATAATTTGCCTAATCTTCCCTCCAAATGTTTTACTAAAAAAGGATGAAGTTGACTTTAACTTATAAAGTAAAATGATGAATTAAGTTACAATTTGTAATCGTTGGTCTTGAAAAAAGTTAACAAAATTAATTATATTACATTTAATATATTTTAAATTGTAATATTTCAAGGCAATTTATTCCATGAATTTTAATTTTCAAGGTAAAAATGAGGTAAAATTTACACTTTTTTGGCAAATCCATCTTTTAGAGAATGAAAAAAGCGCTTTTAACATACTTGCCAAAAGCGCTTAAATTAGTACAAAACACTAACCATCTAGTTCTTTTTCTTTGAGGTGATCACTACAACACCATCTTTAGCTTTCTTGCCATATTTTTTGGTCGCAGATTCACCTTTTAAAACTTCAATGGTCTCAATGTTGTCTGAATCTAGGTCATCCATTTCTTTTTGGCTAATTTCTTTACCATCTAAAATGATTAACGGCTCACCGTCACCATCACTAAAAAATACTTTGGTGCCTTTCCCCTTACCAATGGTTTTTATTTTAAATGAATTCTCGTCATCACCACTTATCCAAACATTGTCTTCATCTTCATCGAAAATAGATTTTGAGTACTTTCCATCTTTATCTCTTTCAATAATAATAACATCACCTTCTTCACCTCTTTTTATTTCGATCACATCTTCGTCATCTGCAAATAGACCTTTACCATTTTTACCTTCAAAAAGTGATTTAGATACATTGCCATCTTTATCTTTTTTGATAATATAAACGCTATTATTGCCTTCACCTTTGATTTCTATTACTTCTTCGTCATCATCACTAATCCACACATTTTTGCCTTTGTGCTTTTTGATCTCTTTAACTTTAGAGCCACTCTTTATAATTATCTTGTCGTCATCTTCAATAATTTCATGGACGTCATGTTCATGTTCACTATCGTGGTCGCTCTGAACAAACACACTGGCACCATTTTTTGATTTTTTGTGAATCACATGATTACCATCTTTAGTTTCATAAACATAATCTCTATGGCCTGTGTCGTGTTTGCCTTCACCAATGTAAATATTCTCACCGTCAACAGTAATTTTAATAGGGCTTATGCCATCATTGTTAGATTCGCTCACACTGCCACTAGTTGTGCCAGATTTCATAGACACACTAATTTTAGTGATCTCACCATTACTATTACGCTTCACACCTTTGAACTTAAGGGTCATGCCTTTTTCCTTGTACTTTTTAGTGATCTTGTCTAATTCGGCGTCAGAAGTATTCTTGGTGATCATGATCACTTCTTTATCACCTTTATTTTCGTTTATAGGAATTGTTTGCGGTACAGCACTTTCATATCTAAACGTATTATCAATGGATTCGTCTAATGGAATTCCTTCAGACACGGCATTTTCATACGTAATAATTTCTTTGGTATTGAAGCTCATCAAGAAAATTGCTATTAGTGGTAATACCAGAACAATTTTAAGCTGATTTAATTTTTGGGATCTGTTTTTGTGTAACATAACTATTCGTTTTTTGATTAAAGAATTGTAAAAATTATTGGTAAGTGCCAATTGATAATTGGGCACACTCGATTTTAATAAGATGTGCTGATAAATTTTTTCGCAATCTGCCTGTTGCTGTGCTTTATCATCTGCTATAAACTCTAAATTTTGTTCTAGGTCTTTTTTATACAACCATATAATAGGATTGAACCACATAACAATGGTCATTAGACGCATAAATAACAGGTCTAGTGAATGCCATTGATTTACGTGTACCTTTTCATGATTTAGAATAGATTGTAATTCAATTTGATTAAAATGAGATGGATTATAAACAATATAATTAAAGAATGAGAACGGCGACACATTGTGATTTACCTCAATAAGTTTGTACGCTCCTATATGTTTTTTAGGATGACCAATTATAAGTTTGATTAGAGAGCTTAACTGTATAAGAAATTGTACAAAAAACACTAAAACGCCTACTGCATACAGTAAATTCATAGCTTGTATTAATGTTATACCTACAATTGGTTCAGTGGCATTAGTATCCATTAATGATGCCGAAGTTGCTGCCATTAAGTTAAACATGTCATTAGTTTGCGGTGTAACAATCTCAGTAATATAAATTGGAATGACTACCAATGGCATACAAAGACCTGCGACTAAACCAGAAAGTAAAAACCAACGGTTTGACGCAAAAAAGGTATCACGTTGCAAAAACAATTTATAACAACAATAAAATATAATGGTAATGGCTGATGCTTTTAAAATAAATTCCATTGCTTACTTTTTACGTTCAATTATTTCTATAATTTCTTTGAGCTCATCAACGCTAATTTTTTCCTCTTTAGCAAAGAATGATACCACATTTTTGTAAGAATTGTTGAAGTAGTTTTCAATAGCGTTGTTAAAGAACCGCTTTCTATAATCTTCTTTGCTTACAATGGGGTAGTACTGATGTGTTTTCCCAAAAGCATTATAAGAAACATAGCCTTTTTCCTCTAAGTTTCTAACAATTGTAGAAAGGGTATTGTAATGAGGTTTGTCGCCTTCTAAAGCATCAAGTACATCTTTAACAAAAGCCTTTTCGAGTTTCCAAAGAATGTGCATGATCTCTTCTTCTTTGTTTGTGAGTTGTTGCATTTAATATGGCTTATTTAATTTGTGTTTTCAAACCTATAACTATTTTTTTAGTTATACAACTATAAGTATAGTTATTTAACGAAATTTTTAGTTTTATTAAGAATTATTAAGAAGTCTTATCTTCGCAAAAATTTGGTGAATTGAGTATTCTTTGGGTCATTTTAGGATTTATACTTCTAGTAGTAGGAGGAGAGTACTTGGTACGTTCTTCTGTTGCCCTTTCATTTCGATTAAAACTTTCTAAAATGATCATTGGGATGACGGTGGTGTCGTTCGCTACATCAGCTCCAGAGCTTTTAGTGAGTTTGAATGCAGCCTTAAAAGGGTCTCCGGCAATTGCTATAAATAATGTCATAGGTTCTAACATTGCCAATATTGGATTAGTACTTGGTATGACTGCACTTATCGGTTCAATTGGTGTGAGCAGGTCGTTTTACAAGTTGAACTGGCCTGTTATGATGATATTTTCATTAGGGATTTATTATTTTCTATACAATGATAATCAACTCGTGAATTGGGAAGGTTTTATATTATTTACGGCGCTACTGGTATTTATTTTCATTTTATTGAAATCTCCAAATGATGATCTTTCAGATGACATAGACCATGCTTTGGCAAAAGTGTCATCATTTAAAATATTTATTTGGCTAACCATAGGAGGCTTATCACTTTATTTTGGATCGGAATGGTTGGTTAGAGGTGCCATTGGTTTGGCGCAACAACTAGGTGTTAGTGAAGCTGTCATATCGGTTACGATGATTGCCATTGGTACTAGTGTACCAGAACTTGCCGCTTCTGTGATTGCAGCAGCAAAAAAGGAGAAGGCCATTTCATTAGGTAACTTAATAGGGTCGAACATATTCAATATTGGCTCTGTACTAGGGTTGACTTCTATGATAAAAACAATACCTATTACAGATCCTAAAATATTATCTAGAGATATTTTTTGGATGTTAGCTTTCGCTATGATCTTAATACCTTTAACACTAATACCAAAACGCTATATAATAAGTCGATTTAAAGGCCTTATTCTCGTTATTTTATATAGCTTTTTTATTTTTCTTGCTTTTGCAAGAGGATAAAAAAAAGACCGAACAATTGTTCGGCCTCTTACAATTATTTAGAAACAATTAAGCTAAAACTTCTGCGCCAATATTTGCACCTTTAACTGTTTTAACGATACGTCCTGCAACTTTATAAGGATCGGCATTTGAAGCTGGTCTTCTATCTTCTAACCAACCTTTCCATCCTTGTTCTACTGTTATAATTGGAATTCTAATAGAAGCACCTCTATCAGAAATACCATAACTAAAGTCGTTAATTGAAGCAGTTTCATGTAAGCCAGTTAAGCGCTGGTCGTTAAATTCTCCATATACCTCAATATGTTCGGTTGTTACTGGTCTAAATGCTTCGCATATTTTTTCATAAACCTCTTGACTACCGCAAGTTCTTAACACACTATTTGAGAAATTAGCATGCATACCAGATCCATTCCAGTCTCCTTTAACAGGTTTTGGATGATACTCTATATAGTAACCATACTTTTCAGTCAATCTGTCTAATAAATAACGTGCTACCCAAATTTCATCACCTGCTTTTTTTGCGCCTTTAGAAAATAACTGAAATTCCCATTGCCCAGAAGCTACTTCTTGATTTATACCTTCAAAATTTAACCCTGCTGCAATACATAAATCAGCATGCTCTTCAACAAAATCTCTGCCGTGTGTATTTCTTCCTCCTACAGAGCAATAATACAATCCTTGAGGTCCAGGATAGCCGCCTACAGGAAAGCCTAAAGGGAGTTGTGTATGGCTGTCCATAATGAAATACTCTTGTTCGAAACCGAACCAAAAGTCGTTGTCATCATCATCAATGCTTGCTCTCGCATTTGATTCGTGAGCCGAACCATCAGCATTTAGTACTTCCGTCATTACTAAGTATCCATTAATTCTTGTAGGATCAGGATATATAGCAACAGGCTTTAATAAACAATCCGATGAATTCCCTTCAGCCTGCAACGTAGAACTCCCATCAAATGACCATATTGGACAATCTTCCAATTTTCCACTAAAGTCGTCAACAACTTTAGTTTTACTTCTCATGTTTTGAGTTGGTTTATAACCGTCTAACCAGATATACTCTAATTTTGATTTTCCCATTTAATTAAAATTTTTCTTTTTATTAATGAACGCGTCAAATATAGTATAATCTCTCATAACCTCAATTTTTTTAGGGTTAAATTATTAACATTACCGATTTTGGGTCAAATACCCTCATTTTTTTGGGGGTTGAACGCTAAAAAATATAACTTTGCATCATCACTCACTCAAAATTGTTAATAAACTCAATTCATCAAACTATTCTATATGTCAACACTCAGATTTTTTGCCATTCAAGAGTCCCTAAATAGAAAACCACTTCAAATTACTGAAGAGAAAAAACGTTCAGAAATCTTTGGAAAAAACGTTTTTAACGACCATGCCATGCGACAATATCTCACTAAAGATGCTTTTCAAAGTGTTAATGATGCCATATTAAATGGTACTAAAATTGGGAGAAGTATTGCCGATCAAATTGCCGCGGCAATGAAAGATTGGGCCTTGTCAAAAGGTGCAACGCATTATACGCACTGGTTTCAACCGTTAACAGGTGCTACTGCCGAAAAACACGATGCTTTTTTTGAGACTATAGGAAATGGTCAGGCTATAGAAAAATTTGGAGGCGGACAATTAGTTCAGCAAGAACCAGATGCTTCAAGTTTTCCAAGTGGCGGTATTAGAAATACCTTTGAAGCAAGAGGGTATACAGCTTGGGATCCAACTTCACCAGCATTTATATATGGAACAACCTTGTGTATTCCTACTGTTTTTGTTGCCTATACTGGTGAAGCACTTGATTATAAAACACCGCTATTAAGAGCATTGCAAGCTGTTGATCAAGCTGCCGTTGCTGTAGCTAAATATTTTGATAAAAATGTAAAAAAGGTTAATGCGTCCTTAGGCTGGGAACAAGAATATTTTTTAATCGATAGTGCATTGGCTAATTCAAGACCCGATATTATGTTAACAGGGAGAACCTTATTAGGACATTCGCCAGCTAAAGGACAACAATTAGACGATCACTATTTCGGGAGTATCCCTAATCGTGCGCTGGCGTTTATGCGTGATCTTGAACAGGAAAGTATGCTTTTAGGAATTCCGGTTAAAACACGCCATAATGAAGTAGCTCCTAACCAATTTGAGCTGGCACCTATATATGAGGAAGCTAACCTGGCTGTTGATCATAATTCTTTAATTATGGACGTCATGGATAAAGTAGCAAGTCGTCATGATTTTAAAGTGCTTCTTCACGAAAAACCTTTTGCTGGTGTGAATGGTTCTGGAAAACATAATAATTGGAGTTTGAGCACAGATACAGGTATTAACTTACTTAGTCCGGGTAAAACACCAATGAGTAATCTCCAGTTCTTGACGTTTTTTGTAAACACAATCAAGGCTGTGCATGACAATGAAGAACTCCTAAGAGCATCTATTGCATCTGCTAGTAATGATCATAGATTAGGGGCCAATGAGGCGCCTCCTGCAATTATTTCAGTGTTTATTGGTGCACAATTAACCAAGGTGTTAGAGGAATTAGAGGGTGTTTCAAAAGGTAAATTATCACCAGAAGAAAAAACCTCGTTGAAGTTAAATGTAGTAGGGAAAATCCCCGAAATATTATTAGACAACACAGACAGAAATCGAACTTCTCCTTTTGCTTTTACTGGTAATAAGTTTGAGTTTAGGGCAGTAGGTTCGCAAGCAAATTGTGCTAATCCTATGACCGTATTAAATTCAATAGTGGCTGAACAACTCATCGAATTTAAGAAGCATGTCGATCAATTAGTTGCAGATAAAAAAATGAAGAAAGATGATGCCATATTTAATATGTTACGAGAATATATTAAACAATCAAAAAGTATTTTGTTTGAAGGTAATGGCTATAGTGCGGAGTGGGAAAAAGAAGCTAAAAAAAGGGGGTTGAGTAATAACAAAACCACACCAGAAGCACTAAAAGCAAAAGTTTCTAAAAGTGCTGTTGATCTTTTCAATAAACTTGGCGTTATGAGTAAAATAGAAGTTGAGGCGCGTTATGAAATTGAAATCGAAGAGTATACTATGCGCATCCAAATTGAAGGACGTGTATTGGGTGATGTAGCTCGCAATCACGTCATTCCCACAGCCGTAAATTATCAAAACAGACTTATTGCTAATGTTAGAGGATTAAAGGATATATATGGTACGTCGTTTAAAAAATATGCCCATGAACAAATTCAACTAATAGAAGAAATATCATCTCACATAGAAGCGATTAATAATGGCGTTACGCAATTAACCGAAGCTAGAAAAAAGGCTAATGTAATTGAAGAGGCTTCAAAAAAGGCTGAAGCTTACTGCAATACAGTTAAGCCATTCTTTGAAATAATTAGATACCATTGTGATAAACTTGAATTATTAGTAGACGATGAATTATGGCCATTAACGAAATACAGGGAATTATTATTTACACGATAAATATGGCGATCAATAAAATGCGAAATTGTTAATAACCTCTTCAATTTTTCAAATTCGCGCCTAATTGATAGGACGATTATTCAGGTTTGTGAGAAATTCTGGCGCCCTAAAGTGTTAAAATCTGTCAATTTTTAGTAGTTCATCAAATTAATCAACAGATTATCGATTTTATACTAATATTCTTACAAACCATGTGCGATTCATCGATTTTTTACAGAAAAATTACCTAAATTTGTAATGCTATTAATCTATATTTTGTAAAAATGAAGAAGTTACTTCTGAGTGTTGCAGCGCTCGTAGTTGCTACACTTTTACTTTCTTTAGGCGAATCTAATGAGGTTAAAGAAGGCGTTACTCAAGACAGTCAAACTGTTGAGGTAGTAGAAGGTGCAAATATTGCATCCTAGTCGGCTTTAGAGCATTTTTTCGTGTTAAAATTTAGTTATATGAAAGTTGAAGGCAAATCTTAATTTGCTTTCAACTTTTTTATTATGTTATCAAAAAAGGTTTTTCCTACAAATTGTTAATATTTCTAGTTTTTCTTAGGCCAACCCAAAACATTTAGTATATTTCACCACCTCAAATCGTGATTTTTTGGACTTACTCTGCCTCAAAATGAATGAGATGGGTTTAAAAAAATTGATTAAAGCAGCCTTAATTTTGTTGTTATGTTCTACTTCATTATTAACAAAGGCACAAGAGACTCAAGAACAAATTCCGACACAGCTTAAAGACCCTGTTAGGGGTAAAAATGTACTTACAATAGCTGGTGGAACATCCATTATGAACGGTGATTTTGTTGATCCTCTATGGGAAATATATTTTCATGGAGGCTATAAGCGTTTTTTAGGATCTCATGTCAATATTAATTTTACGTACCACAAATTTAATTTGGCCTATGAAGATGTATTCAATCAAGGCTATATGTCCTTCGATTTAAATCTGGAGGTTTATTTATTACCCTTTGATGAGTTTTCTCCTTATGTATTTGCAGGTGCCGGATTAAATGCAGCCAATTATTTTGATTCTACCGACATGAAAGTGCAAGGTGGTGTTGGTATTGAATACTTAGCCACCCAGCGAATTGGTATTAAACTTTTTGCAGATTATAATAACGTCTTTAGCGATACATTAGATGGCCTTGAAGCTGGTGATTCAGATGATGTTTATTGGCGAATGGGGCTAGGACTCAACTTTTATTTCGGTAAACAGTTGCAAAGTAAAGTAAGCGCTAGAATACCTACTGTTATAAAATCAAATCCTTTAGTAGACGATTATTAATTGTTCTTAACAATGCTTACTTTTGCTGTCTCAAAACATAAATTATGTCTAGTGAGATAAGCAAACGTTATGCACAACGCGGTGTATCAGCTTCTAAAGAAGACGTCCACAATGCTATAAAAAATATAGACAAAGGCTTATTTCCTAAAGCATTTTGCAAAGTAGTTCCTGATTATTTAACTGGTGATGAAGATTATTGTGTAGTCATGCATGCAGATGGTGCAGGTACCAAGAGTGCGTTGGCTTATATGTATTGGAAAGAAACTGGTGATTTCTCAGTTTGGAAAGGGATTGCACAAGATGCACTCATTATGAATATCGATGACTTGCTATGCGTTGGTGCGACCGACAACATCTTATTATCATCAACTATTGGAAGAAATAAAAATCTAATTCCTGGTGAAGTTATTTCTGCAATTATTAATGGTACCGAAGAATTGATACATGACCTTACCAAATTTGGGGTAACAATTCATTCTACTGGTGGTGAAACAGCAGATGTGGGTGACCTAGTAAGAACCATTATTGTAGACTCTACCGTAACGGCAAGAATGAAACGAGATGAGGTGATTGACAATGCAAATATTAAGGCAGGCGATGTTATAGTTGGCTTGGCTTCATTTGGTCAGGCAACTTATGAAAGTGAGTATAATGGTGGTATGGGTAGTAATGGATTGACGTCTGCGAGACATGATGTATTTCACAACTATTTAGCCAAAAAATATCCTGAGAGTTTTGATGCAATGGTACCAGATGAATTAATCTATTCTGGAAACACTAAACTAACAGATCCCGTTGAAGACGCTCCTATTGATGCTGGAAAATTAGTGTTATCTCCTACACGAACATATGCACCAATTATTAAGACTATTTTAAACTCATGTGAGAGAAGTACAATTCACGGCATGATTCATTGTAGTGGTGGTGCACAGACAAAAATTCTTCATTTTATTGATAAGCTGCATGTTGTTAAAGACCATATGTTCGAAATTCCGCCGCTTTTCAAGCTTATTCAAGAACAATCAAATACAGATTGGAAAGAAATGTATCAGGTCTTTAATTGTGGCCACCGCATGGAATTATATGTATCGCCCGAAATTGCTGATAAGATTATAACAATATCTAAATCATTTAATGTAGATGCGCAAATTATCGGTCGAGTAGAATCTTCATCAGAAAAAAAGCTTACTATTAAAAGTGAATTTGGAGTCTTTGAGTATTAAACTAATGTGCCTTCATTTAAATACTTATAATCTTCGAGCTCATTGAGGTCATTAATGAGTTTGGTGCACCCATTTTTAAGTAGATAAATATGATCTGAAATATCGACTATATGTCTGTACATATGGTCTGAAATTACTATGGCTTTAGACACTTTTTCTCGCATAATTAGTGTCTTGAAAGTTTCGATATGCAAAGGCGCCAAATGTGAAAATGGTTCATCTAAAAGAATTAATTCAGCGTTACTCATTAAAATAAGATAAGTTTCTATTAAACGTCTTTCACCTCCCGAAAGTTTACCAAACTTTAGGGATTGGCGATTCTGAAATTCAGAGAAATCTGAGATAAAATCTTTCCAGCTAACTTTAAATAGTGCGAATACTTTTGCTAAACGTAATGAGGGCAACACAAAATTATATTGGGGTAAATACTTTACCTTTTTAGTTGTATACAATGGTTTTAAAACGGGTTGCTTATCCAATCTAACTAATTTGTATTTTGGTTTCAGATTGCCAAAAGCGATTTCCATCAAGCAACTTTTCCCCGATCCATTTCTACCTAAAATTCCAGTAACAGTTCCAGTTTCTGCCTTTAGGTAAATACCGTTTAAAATGCGCTTGTTTTTAAAGTAAAGTTCTACATTGTCTAATTCAAAAATCATATAAATTCTTTGATGATCACTAAAAATGTTATAGTGAGCATCACATCAAAGATAAATAAACTACTAAACAACCTAAATGGCGAAATGCCAAGGTTTTTAAAAAACGTCAGTCGTCGTCTGGCATTGGTTTCATTTACAAAATACCAAACAAAAACCGTAAGGAACAATTTAGTTATTACAGCCGCAACAATAAAAGGGCTAACAACAGCCAATGCAATATTGACCATAAATGAACTAATAGCAAATGGTCTGTAAAATGCAAGTATAGTTAGGAATTGTTGCATGTACCTACCTAAAACGCTAATTCAATTTAATTATTTTCAATGGTTAATAACTCCAGTAGTTAGCACGACCACTCTCAAGTTTTTATCGTATTTTTGGGCACAATTTTAATTGAAGATGCTGGATAAAATTCAAATAATAAAGCAGCGATTTGATGAAGTAAACGACTTGATCATTCAGCCTGATATAATTGCTGATCAGAAGCGTTATATTCAACTTAATAAAGAGTACAAAGACTTACAGAAAGTCGTTGAAAAAGGCAAAGTATATGAGGCTTTACTGGCAAATATTTCGGAGGCGGAAGAGATTATTGCTGATGGGAGTGATGACGAAATGATTGAAATGGCCAAATTAGAATTAGAAGAAGCTAAAGAAAAATTACCAGATCTAGAGGAAGAAATAAGATTCATGCTGATTCCTAAAGATCCTGAAGACACTAAAAATGTAGTTATTGAAGTTAGGGCAGGTACAGGAGGTGATGAGGCTAGTATTTTTGCAGGTGATCTTCATCGTATGTACACAAAGTATTGCGAAGGTAAAGGTTGGCGTGTAGATATAGTTGATTTTAATGAAGGCACCTCTGGAGGATTTAAAGAAATCATTTTTGAAGTTTCTGGAGAAGAGGTCTATGGTACTATGAAGTATGAAGCAGGAGTGCATCGTGTACAGCGTGTACCACAAACAGAAACCCAAGGGCGAGTACATACATCGGCAGCAACGGTTATGGTGCTTCCTGAAGCTGAAGAGTTTGATGTCGAATTAGATATGAGCGAAGTGCGAATTGAACGCACAACTTCCACTGGTCCAGGAGGACAAAGTGTAAATACAACCTATTCGGCCATAAAACTCCACCATGAACCCACAGGAATGATAGTGAGTTGTCAAGACCAAAAATCGTCTCACAAAAATCTGGAAAAAGCGCTAAAAGTATTACGCTCTAGATTGTATGAAATGGAGTTAGCTAAAAAGCAAGCAGCCGATGCCGCCAAACGTAAAAGTATGGTGAGCTCCGGTGATAGAAGTGCAAAAATTAGAACGTATAACTATCCTCAAGGGCGAGTGACCGATCATAGAATAGGTTTGACACTTTACGATTTATCTAATATCATGAATGGCGATATTCAGAAATTAATAGATGAGCTGCAATTAGCTGAGAATACAGAAAAGCTAAAAGCAGATTCTGACGTTATTTAAAAATGCAATGACTAAGGACCAATTAACACAACAGATTCTCCAAAAACAGTCCTTCCTATGTGTTGGTCTAGACGTTGATCTCAACAAAATTCCACCACATTTATTAGAATTAGACGACCCAATTTTCGCCTTTAATAAGGCCATTATAGACGCAACACATCATTTATGCGTTGCGTATAAGCCTAATACTGCCTTTTATGAAGCCTACGGGATAAAAGGATGGCATGCGTTAGAAAAAACTATTAACTATTTAAACGAAAACTATCCTGAAATTTTCACCATTGCAGATGCTAAACGAGGCGATATAGGCAATACTAGTACCATGTATGCTCAAGCCTTTTTTGAAGATCTCGGATTTGATGCGGTAACTGCTGCACCTTATATGGGAAAAGATTCTATTGAACCTTTTCTCTCATTTGAAAATAAATTTACCATATTACTCGCACTCACTTCAAACAAAGGCGCATTTGATTTTCAGACCCTACAGGTAAATGACCAAGAACTTTATAAACAGGTGCTTGAAGTTTCAAAAACTTGGAAAAATGCGCAAAATTTGATGTACGTTGTGGGTGCAACCAAAGCCGAATATTTAGTACAAATAAGGCAACTTGTTCCAAATAGTTTTTTATTGGTCCCAGGTGTAGGAGCGCAGGGTGGAAATTTGCAAGACGTTTGCAAATATGGTATGAATGACGAAGTTAGTTTACTTATAAATTCGTCTAGAGGTATTATATATGCTTCTAATAATGAAGATTTTGCAGAAGCAGCTGCCAACAAAGCCATGGCACTGCAAGAAGAGATGCAACGTATTTTAAGTGAGTGATTCTAAAGAATCGCGTTCCAAAAATTTCAATTTATTAATCTTATCTAAGAGTTTTAGAGCTCTGTACTCAGAAATGTCACTTAAAGCAGAATCTGTTTGACGCCAGTTATAAGCTTCTTCAATTAAGTTTTTGTACTGCTTCTGTAGCTTAGCTTTATGCGCTTTTATTTTGAAAGGAGTTGTCACAACAAGATACTTGATTAATCCTATTAAATATATTAAAAATTTGGATACCAAGCACTTAAATCAAATAAAAAAACGATCACCTCGGCAATCGTTTTTATTAAACTAACTAACCCAAAATAACTTTCAGTAAGAAATTATTTTTCAAATACAAACTTCCTGATTTTTAGCCATAATAATGTTATGTTAATGTTAGTTGTTTATTATCAAGCATTTAATAATTTAGAATGTCTAAATATTTTTAATGGCACGATTGCTTCCTTTTTTATTAGCTCTAATACTGGCAGTTTCTGGCTATAGCCAGACGGCTTCAAACTGTAATTGTTGTACTGAGAAACATGCCGAATTTGATTTTTGGATTGGATATTGGAAAGTCACTAATCCCGATGGTTCCAAAGCCGGTACTAATGTCATTGATAAAATTCAAGACAATTGTATTCTACGAGAAAACTGGACGAGCGCAACTCCAGGTTTGACAGGAACAAGTCAAAATTTTTATAACCTGAAGAAAAAACAATGGGAACAGATTTGGGTAGATAATCAAGGTCAGAGTTTGCATTTAAAAGGCAATCGCAAGGACAATCAAATGATTTTAAGAACCGATGAAGAGACGAATACCGAAGGTAAAAAGTTCTATCATCAAGTTACCTGGACACACAATAATGATGGTACAGTAAGACAATTATGGGAGACTTATACCGAGAATCAAGAGGTTGTTGTCGCTTTCGACGGACTTTATAAAAAGATGAAACAATAGTGGTCTAATCTTGCAACGCAAAAACTCGACGCAATAAATCTGTAGTTCTCGAAGATAACTTCGTTCTAATCTCTTTTTCCTCAACTGCAATCATAGTGTAAACCCCTTTAAGTGCTTCACCTGTAACATAATCTGTTAAATCAGGATTTACATCATTGGTAAATGGAATTGTATTATATCGGTTAATTAGATTCTCCCAGATTTGGTCAGCACCAACTTTACTAAATGAACGTTCAATTACAGGTTGAAATTTACCATATAACGATGATTCTGTTTTTTCTTTAAGGTATTGTGTAGCGGCATCGTCGTTACCTATTAATATGGCTTTGGCATCGTTAAACGTAATGCCCTTAACTGCATCCACAAAAATTGGAGTCGCTTCTTTTACAGCATCTTCGGCTGCACGATTAAGCACTTTTAAACCTTCGTCTGCCAAACTACTTAGGCCAATATCTCGTAAGGCTTTGTCAACTTTACGCAGTTCTTCTGGGAGCAAAATTTTAACCAACTCGTTTTTGAAGAAGCCATCTTTTTGAGTGAGTTTACTTACCTGTTTGTCTATTCCTAAATCAAGGGCTTGACGTAATCCTGTTGCTATTTCGGCCTGACTAATGCCTCCTTGAGGTAACTGATTTACAACGTCCTGCAATTCTGCACAGGACACAAAACTGAATAAAATAATTATCGAGTAGATTCTCGTTTTCATGGTAGTAGGTTTTATATCTTTATCAAAGATAAACAATACAATGAAAATCTTTAAACTGGTTTTTATTACTGCTATGTTAACGTCTTGTAATTATCAACAGCGTGTCGATAATGAAATCAATTCACAACAATACATAACAGTTCTGGGAGTGGCTCAAGATGCAGGCTATCCTCAAATTAATTGTGAAAAAGAGTGTTGCAATGATTTCTACAATAGAACAGAAGCTAAAAAATTAATTTCTTGTTTAGGTTTGGTAGATTTAGAAGCATCAACTAAATACCTCTTTGATGCAACACCAGATATCGTAGAACAGACTCAGCTTTTAAAGACATCTCATTTAGATAATGGTAAAATATTAGACGGCGTGTTTTTAACTCATGCGCATATAGGTCATTATACTGGATTGATGTATTTAGGCCATGAGTCTATGAGCGCGAAAGATATTCCAGTATATGCTATGCCAAGGATGAAGACATTTTTAGAAACACATGGCCCTTGGTCGCAATTGGTTAATTATGAGAATATTGAGTTGAACCTCATTAAAAGTGATTCAACAATTGAGTTAACACAGCAATTAAAGGTGACTCCATTTTTAGTGCCGCATCGTGATGAGTATTCAGAAACAGTAGGATTTAAAATCGAAGGTAA
>CAJHYL010000367.1_pt1 | contig 15500 bp, 17 predicted proteins | sample 9198761 | NCBI WGS metagenome assembly CAJHYL01 (sample SAMEA7708360, study PRJEB35096) | sediment metagenome | biome: marine neritic benthic zone biome [ENVO:01000025]; feature: sediment [ENVO:00002007]; material: shallow marine sediment [ENVO:03000034] sea grass bed [ENVO_01000059] ...
TACTCATCTAGCAAACCTGCTACTTCGCTAATTACACTCGACTCGCCGACACGATATATAACTCGCATTACTGGTCGCCATTCGCTTACCTCACGCTCATCTAGTGTTGATTTTACGACAACGTAGGCATAGGTAACGTGCTCATTACTACAGGCTTGCATTGATATGATTAAAATCAATGTTAGCAATACTTTTTTCATATAAAGAAAATTTGAAATCAAATGACCGATATAATAATTTATCGTACTATCAAGTTTGTTAAATCAGGATTATCCTAAAATAATAACAATTATGACGTTAACAAATAAAAGAGAGTTCGTTTTACTATCAGAACTAGTAAGCAAACTAGAGAACAACGACTATTATCTCACATATGCAAAGTCTTTAGCCCTCACAGAAAATATTTCTAACGCCCCACTCCAAGATAACGAACTTATCAGTGCAATGTTTAGTTATTTTATATCGATTGATGAATTGAGTGTATATAGAAATGAGAAAGTTAGGCATACAGAAAAACCTTCAAAACACGTAAACCCCATAGAAACAGATGATTTTCATCTGATAAAAAAGTCTGAATTTGATGGTTTACAGCAGAATGAAGTGTTTGTAAAAGTTAAGGATTTAAAAAAATTGTATGCTAACAAGTGCATCGTATTCCCAAGCTCATTATTGAATTAGCCATTCATATATAGAAGCATACAAGTAGAGATTTAAAAAAGAGTCAGCTATCTCATTTGCTCGCCCACGAGTAAAGTAAAATCCGGTTTTTTACCTTTAATTTTTGCATCTACCGTCTCTTCTGCTGCTCCCAATGCATATGAAAGTGCAGCATCACGCTCTGTAAATGATCTCTCAATATTTAGTGTGACGGCCTCTTCATTTGATTTAAACAAAGTCGCGACAGGAACAAACTCTCCTGACTCTGTCTCTATAGCCTTATATAAAATTGTGTAGTTTTTATATTTTATTAAGTCTGCTTTCACATTGTCGCCCCAAAACTATTATTCTGTAAATCTATTTTTAATTTTTAGCCATTATAATTAGCATATGTAGACTTGCATAGGATTGTGAGGTCAAACATCTGTAGCCGATGAAAAGCGATAGAGAGCTGCTAAAGATGCAAAGCAAGTACAAATTTAAAATTAGTTGGTATACTTCCCCGCCCGAGGAGAGATGACAGAGTGGTCGATTGTGCTCGCTTGGAAAGCGTGTGTGTCCTAATACGGCACCGAGGGTTCGAATCCCTCTCTCTCCGCCAGTCAAGCATTTATCTATCTGATTTATTTGAAAATTAAAACCTTCAGATGTTTCTATACACATTTTGAATTATCTATTTCGGCAAATTTCTCAATTTTGACGATTTTTGGGGGTGCCCGCTTTCGGCCATTAGCGGGCATGAACTATTAATTATTTTCTTTATTTAGCCCGAATAACATATTCCAAAGTCCCATCAATAAGAAAAATAATCCAGAGAGCACGCCAACAGTCGCTAGTAATTTCCCCAAGCCATGATAATTATATTTAACCATTACCAAACCTATAATTGCTATCAACCAAGAAAAAATAAACATTGTGAATATAATCCAATGTCTATCTTTTTTATGACCTGTTTTAAATTTATTTATAGTTTTTTGCAGCATTATTTTGAATAACTGAGTATCCGATTTGGGTCGTAAGCGGCCAAAATAATATTCTTATAAATCACAAATTAAAAACCTTTGGAAGGACCACATATTTTTGGAATATATTTTTGTACATAGATGGACACAAAGCCCCCTATAATCAAAATAAACACATCGCAATATGCAAATAACCGTGCCGATCTTTCGCATCAACCCAAATGTGTGTGAGAGCGAGGAATGAGAAGATTCAAATCTATGCAACAAGCACAACGCTTTTTAAGTGCTCATGCAGCGATATACAATCTGTTTAATCTTGGTCGTCACTTAGTGTCTGCCAAGCATTACCGATTATTTAAAGAGAGTGCCTTTGCGTCCTGGAAATGTGCAGTTGCGTTATAAAATATGTTTTATTTGAGATTCGCTGATGTCAAGAAGTTAACTTGTCAGTACCATATATAATTATCTAAAGTTCTTTATCCGCATTCCATGCGATGTGCATAAACAACGGTTTCTTTTTTTCTTTTGCAAATAATTCGTCACGACTGCGAGTAACAATGTGCCCACTATCTAGTTGAATGCGAAAACTCTCTATGATATTACCGCGTTTAATCACTGCAATAATTTTACCATGAGATTTACTAAGAATATCTTTTACTCGAATTCCAAGAAATATCATGATATTTACTTTTAAATAAACTGTTTAAACTTAATAAAATTTTTAATTAGTAATAAGAGATATTCTCAAAATTCATATGAATTATAAATTAAATCCATACTTATTTAGCACAACTACCATTAAAATATACAAAACTGTCATAGTAGCCAATCCAATTACCATGCTTGCATGAAAAGGAACCTGCGCTTTTAAGAGTATCGGTAAAATTACAAAAAGCGACAAAGATGGTAATACTAACCAGAAAATACTAGTCGTAAGTGATGAAATTTTTTCTGTATCACTAGTCTCTATATATATCCAATAAATTGCAAGTACGGAAATTAAAGGAATTGACGCAAGTAAAGCAGCAATAAATGAATTAAGTTTTGAAATTTCAGAAATGGAAACGATTAAAACTGCCGTGATTGCTAATTTTGTAAAATACCAAGCCATATATATTGCAACACGTTGATGTTGCCCTCCAACATAATTTACTAGTCTTATAAAATAGTTAATTTGCTACCATTAACTATATTAATTAACTAATAATAATTTTATCTGAATTTAACGTTATTAAAACAAATGTCGTTTTCTACTATAAAATACCTATTTTATTGTAAAAATGCCTTTTATACGGTGGTATTGCACCGAAGATCCGGTTCAACTATAGAACATAGAATTAAAACCCGATTAGATATAAAAGTTTTAATTAAATGAATAATTTTTTATGGGTGAAATAATCGACTTTAAAACCAAAGAGAAGGAGCGTAGGCATCAGCGCATTCAAGAATTAGTTAAAAAAGCTTTAATAGATTTATTAGATGATGACGATATGCAAGAGCTTAGAGAGCTAACTAAACAAGGCTGTCATTAAACAACTAGTTCCTTTCTTCGACACTACTTCCTTTCAAAACTTTTCTATTTACTAGCCAAAGCAAAATGCTATTGCATTCATTATTTATAGTGTAAAGTAGTAATAAATTAATACATGCACAAGGACTTGGTTTTGTGCATATTTCTTCTCTTGCGCAAAAGGTTGAAACATATTGATTATGGTATGTTATCTACGATTTTATAATTAATTTAATATCTAATGCTTTAGTGTATGCTTAACTTTGAAGAAAAGTATATTCCAGATAAAAAAGAAAGATTACTATTTTTATTGGAACAATACGTTCCTTTCTTATTACGACATGCAACTCCTTCCACTTTGGAAAACCATGAATTTATTACAAAGCTATTAAAAGAAAACACCCCTCACTCTCAATTACTCTCCAAAATAGAACCAATTTTTGCAACTAAAGATGGCAAACCAAAACCACTTATTCCCAGCAATAATATTGAAGGCAAACTTGGGCCTAATCGTTCTGCAGAATATTTTGGCTTACACGCAGACATTTGTTTTATGGTCACCCAGAATATTAGAAAAGATAAGTAGAATTACGCTTTGATAGTTGAAAACTTTTCTAATTACCTTTCTAAGCAAATTCACTACCTCATATATTTTAAATACAAGAGGTAGTGACGTAGTATTTTTTATTAAGCCGCCGCTTGGTCTGAAAAAATTACACCATGTTCGAGTTTCCAGGCGTGACACATCTTTTTTTCGCCTTTATTAAGTTTGTTATATGCATCCCGAGCAGTTGAATATCGATCAAGGTCAGTACTTTCTAATCCCGATAACACAATATCAGCATAGGAAGTAAGATGATCAAAGAATTCGTGATTAGCAATCTGAATACTAGAATCGTTTGGAGACAAAAAACTATCCTTCATCCTTTGTTCCATTTTTTGATCCATGCGATCAAAACCAATTTCTCTAGGTGCATGAATATGTATATCTGCGGAATTAGGTCTAAAGTCTTTACGCAAACCTGAAAAATCATCAACACAAGCAATCCATTGATCAATTACATTATGCCACTTACTTAATGGTTCACCTGGTAAAACTTGTACACCTGGGTGAGTAAACTTTGCTAAATTAAATAGCATCCATTTCCCATCTTTGTTGCTAGTTTGCGCAGCATTCAGTGCATGTGTAAGTGCTGCACCTGAGTCACGTACCGCAAAACGCATGAAAGAGTCTTGTGAAAATTTATTAGTAACCTCTTGACGAAAACGATCACGAACTGCTTGTACGCCAGTGTCTGTATATGATGTGAGACGTTGCCATGAGTGTTCTGTATTTACAACAAAAAACCCGCCAGTAAATGGATTACTTTGATCATCGTCTTGGGCTTTAGTTAAGCCATCTAATTCATTTAGACTAGCAAATAAACTAGCTGGTGCATCTCCATCGCCACTATGTGGCAACTGACCTACACCGATAACTGGAATATTTTTAGATAATTTATCGTTTGCTAAATGGCGCGATAGATCTACCGCCATGCCACTACCAGTACCACCAGCTAGATTAAAGCAAACCATAATTCGAGAGGGTAATTCAGACTGTTCTACGTGATTTGCAAAATCTGCTAACGCAGTATCTAAAATTCGAGGCTCATCATAATAGCCTTTACAATATATAGCCTTTGCTACAGCTCTTGAAAGATGTGAGCCGACTTCAGGTAATGATATATTTTTTGGTAACCAAGATTTACCATTAGCCAAATTATCTAAACTTTGAATTAGTTCATCTCGTTCTGGCATTTCCAATGAAATTGACTGAAAATGGAAATGTTCTGATGGTACACCCTGTTCTTCAAGCCGTTGTTTTAGACCAGCAGCGTAACCTTCTACCCGCATTAGATCACGATCTCCTACATCAATTACTAAAGCTGCAACACGTGCTTTTTGATTCATTAAAATATCTTCTATTTCACCAGTCCTAAGCAAACCATCAACATATCCTGCACCGCTACGCCCAATTCCAATTACACTTAAGCATTGTGGCTGGTTGGAATTAGTTTCCACATTTGATTTTGAAGTTGCCATTTTTTTCTCCTCACTTATTTATTTTGTTTTAAATTTTTCCCTCATTGTTCATGTTTTCCTATTAATACAATTCGTTCTAGACTGAATCTAGTCATTATAGTAGTACAAATAGCATGTAAACTTAACGATTAAATAAAGTTTCAAAATCCTAAATTTTATTTATAAATACTGTAAATAAGTGATATAAATCTACAGACAGATTTAATGAGAGAAATAAATAACTTTAGGTTAGTGACGTGGGCCTTGATCAGGTTGCAGTAGCAGTCGCTTCACACGGCGACCATTCATAACATGGCTTTTTAAGATTTCATCAATATCTGCTTCATTAGTATAGGTGTACCAAACACCTTCAGGATAGATAACCATCGTAGGTCCGAGCTCACAACGATTCAAACAACCTGCGTGATTTATACGAATACCATTTAGCCCCATTGCCATCGAGCGTCGACACATATAATCACAAAGCTCTCGTGACCCTTTTACCACACAACTACCACGTTTATGTGTTTCCGGTCTTTCATTGGTACAACAAAAGATATGAATATCGTAAAAAAGTTCTTCACTTACGTATTGATTTTCTGTGTCTCCATCGGCGTCAGTCGAAATTTTTATATTTCGTTTAGAAGCAACACTTCGCCACTCTGGCATGCTGTATTCTCGATTATGAATAGAAAGTTAATTATAGCTAAGACTACTATCACAAATCACTAAATATAGGCTTTAAACTGCTAAAATAGGTAAGTGAATCAAGAATATAATATCAGTTTGAATGTTTCTTTAGAATAAGATAATTGTAGCTATGACAACTAATCGCTTAAAAGAACAAACAAGTCCTTATCTACTTCTGCATGCTGAGAATCCTGTGCATTGGCAACCGTGGGATGAACAAGCTCTGCAACTTGCTCAACATGAAAACAAGCCAATTTTATTATCCATCGGTTACTCAGCATGCCATTGGTGTCATGTAATGGCACAGGAAAGTTTTGAGAATTCAAAAACTGCTGCTGTGATGAATGAATTATTTGTGAACATTAAAGTTGATCGAGAAGAGCGACCGGACCTCGATACTATCTACCAAACAGCATTGTCCAATATGGGACAGCAAAAAGGTTGGCCTTTGACCATGTTTCTCAATCCTAAAGGCGAACCTTTTGGCGGTGGTACGTACTTCCCGCCCGTAGCTAGACAAGGTATGCCCTCGTTTATTGAAGCGCTTCATGCAGCTGTCCAAACTTATAGGTCTAATCCAGAAAAGGCGATGGAAAACACATCTAAGTTAACAAAAGAACTTGGTAATCGCCCTAGTGGTAAAGGTGAAATTTCGTATGATTTATTGAATCATGCTGCGAATCAACTCTTAGATAGTGTTGACACTATCTATGGAGGATTAGGTATGGAAGCAAAATTTCCACAACCCATGTTTCAAGAATTAATGTGGCGCGCCTATTGCCGCACGAGACATAGCAGCTATAAAAATGCGGTGGAAAACACCTTAGATCATATGTGTTTAGGTGGAATTTACGACCACATAGGTGGTGGCTTTGCTCGTTATACAATTGACGATAAATGGCAAATTCCTCATTTTGAAAAAATGCTTTATGACAATGCGCTCATTATCAGCTTGTTAAACCAGGTCTGGCTGGAAACAAAAAGTCCTTTATATGCGAACTGTATTAAAGAAACAGCAGATTGGATAATTAACGAAATGCAATTACCCGAAGGCGGATTTGCATCTGCTCTTTCAGCGAATAGCGATGGCTACAAAAATAAAGATGCAGGCGAAGGTGCATATTATATTTGGGATGAGGCAGAAATTGATAATGTACTGAACGAGGATTCTGAATTATTTAAAGAGTTTTTTGATGTTTCAACACAAGGTAATTGGCAAGGTACAAATATACTTAATCGAATTGATAAACCATTAAGTAAAAACACAGAGGTTGAGAAACAATTAACTAAGTTAAAAGAAAAGCTTCGCGTGGCCAGAAATTCAAGACCACGCCCAATACAGGATGACAAAGTACTAGTTGATTGGAATGGTTTGGTAATTGCTGCTCTTGTAGAAGCTAGCGTCACTTTTAATTGTCCTCATTGGCTTGAAGCAGCCTGCCAGGCATTTACGTGCGTGACTACTTATATAAGTGAAGGAGAATCTCTTTTTCATAGCTATCGGGTAGGCCGACATACGGCAGTTGCCATTTTAGACGACTATGCAAATATGGCCCATGCGGCTCTTTGGTTATTTGGAATAACAAGCAATATTGTGTATCTAGAACATGCGCAGGCTTGGGTAGAAGTGCTTGATAGTCACTATTGGGATGAAAAGGAAGGTGGTTACTTTTATACAGCCGATAACGCTGACTCAATTATAGTTCGTGTAAAAACAGCACGCGAAACTTCAACTCCCTCTGGCAATGGCATGATGGTATCTGTATTAGCTAGACTATATGCTCTTACCTCATTAGATAAATATAGAGATCATGCTGAAAAAATAATATCGTTATTTAGCTTGGAAGTTTCATCTAACTACCTTGCCATGGCTACCTTAATGAACAGCAGTGAACTGTTGCAAGATCTCATGCAAGTTGTGGTATTAGGAAATCAATATGAAAAACAAACACAGCAATTATTGGAATCTATTTTTTCTTTTTCAATACCAAATCGTTATTTGCAAATAGTTGCATCCAATACAACGTTGCCAGCTTCCCATCCTGTGGCTGGCAAAACTCAAATAGATGGAAAACCAACTGTGTATATTTGCCAAGGCACTTCTTGCGAATTACCAATTACTGAAGTAGACGAGGTAAAAAATATTATAAAAAACAAACTACATGCAAACTAAATTGCTATATAGATTGTAGATAATTAGTTTAAGTAAACTAATTTATTTTAATATTGCTAAACCAATTCAAGTAAGGCGTCAGCGCTACTCACATCACATGAGAGAATACTTTCTTCAACATTGATGGCCGTAACCATCCCGTCCTCTACAAGCATTGAATATCGTTCTGAGCGATTCCCTAAGCCAAATTCAGATAAATCTAATGTTAATCCAATAGCATTGGTAAACTCTACTTTAGGATCACATAACATCATTACTTTGTTAGTTACATTTAGGTCTTGTGCCCATGCTTGCATCACAAACGGATCATTTACCGACACACAAGCAATAGTGTCTATTCCTTTTGCTAGTAATTTATCTGCATGATTTACAAAACCAGGTAAATGCTCTGCAGAGCATACGGGCGTATAGGCACCTGGCAATCCAAACAAAGCAACCGTCTTACCTTTGAATATTTCATCACTAGTAGTAGTTTGAACATCTATAGGTGATTCATTTCCCATCCACTTAAAGGTGACCGAAGGGATTCGGTCACCAACTTGAATTGTCATGACTAGTTCTCCTTCGCATTACTGTCGAAAACTTACCCTATTTCTAATTAAAGAGTTGCTTATTTATTTAAGACCTTAGTGACAAGGGAAAGCAAGTCCATGGCGAAGGTCATGTGCTGCATTGTGCAGTGCTTCAGGTCCAGCAATGCCTACGGCAGCAATGATTAAACTCCCAACAAGTATTGCAGCTGAAATTGCATATACCGAAGACCAAGGTATGGTCTTTGTTTGAACTTGAACTAGCAAGCTTGTTACCTCTTTTGCTGTACTCATTTTTATCTTCTCCTTTTCTTGTATTGTTTAAGGTTGTAGTTATTTTTCTATATTAAATTATTTTAAATATGAAAATAAATTAACTTCCGGGTACGACACAACTAGCAAAACCTTCAGCGAATTCATCTCTATCAAGATTTTTACCAATCATGACATACTGACTAACTTTTTCTTCATCGGATCGCCACAGACGATCTGGTTGCATTGATGTCAACATACGAACACTTTGAAAAACTACGCGCTCTTTAAAACCTCGAGCATGAAAGATACCTTTTGTACGATACATATCTTCGCCTCTGTCAGCCAACTTTTCGTTCAACCAGATCATGAAACGATTCATATCAATTGGACGTTCTTCGCGTAATACAAAAGACCCCACAGACTGATCATGCTCATGTTCTAAATCATCAAGAAATGTTGGATCGACTTCCAGTTTTGCTTCTAATTCGAAAGCACCTACCCCTATTACTTTTTCAAGATCAATTTTACTGTTAGTGGTGTGATGAATCTTTGCAAAAGGATTAGATTTTCGAATTATTTGCTCTACTTCTTCAATTTGATTTTCCGTAACCAAATCAGTTTTATTTAATAAAATTATATCTGCAAAAGCGATTTGTTCTTGCGCTTCTTCGCTTTGCATAAGATTTTGTTTTAAATTTACTGCATCGGCTAAAGCGATAAACGAATCGAGTCGTGTTTTTGAAGTTAATGTGTCTTCCAAAAAGAATGTAGACGCAACCGGTGCAGGGTCAGCTAAGCCTGTTGTTTCAATTAATATTGCATCAAGCTCTGAACGCTCTTGCAATCTATCGAGTGTATCGATCAAATCTCCACGTACCGTGCAACACAAGCATCCATTATTAAATTCCACTAACTCTTCTTGTTCATCTTGAACGATTAATTGACCATCAATACTGACTTCACCGAATTCATTAACGATGACCGCAATTTTGCGGCCATGCTGCTCAGCGAGGATTCGGTTAATGAGTGTAGTCTTTCCAGATCCTAAAAATCCGGTTACTACTGTAACCGGTATGCGCTCATCAGTTTCTGTTGCAGCATCACTCATACAACTAAATCCTCACTAGGCATTCAATGTTAATGAACGTTATGGCGTAGCCACTACCGTCTTCGTCATCATGTCGATTCCTTCTGCTAGGATCGATGTGCGATCCGCGGGTGGTAATGCATCGCCGCGCATTTGATCGTATGGAACCACTACCCAACATGCACAACCCCACAAACACTCACCTGCCATGCCATTAAATCGAATTGCTGGTTCAGACATCAACACACCTAAATCAAGTAACCATGAGTGGTGCAATAACTTACCTTCCCAATCGAGCTTGTCATATTCATCACGCGACTTCCAAAAGATATCCAGATCAGTTTTCGCCATACCTGGCAAAATAATATCCGCATATGATGTTAAATGATCAAAGAATTCATGATTGGTAATTTGAATAGTTGAATCATCACCTGGAACTAAGAAGTGTGACTCAAGCTTTTCTTTGACTTCAGCGTCGATTTCATCGAAGCCTATTTCGCGTGGCGCATGGATATGCACTTCTGCATAGTCGGTTCTGAATTCCTTATTAAGCCCTGAGTAATCATCGATATGATCGACCCACTGTTTCATCACTTTATGCCACTTACTTAGTGGCTCACCTGGGAGTACCTGTACGCCAGGATGGGTAAATTTAGACAGATTGTAGAGTGTCCAGTTTCGTGACTTACCACTAACTGTTTCATGCGGTGCACCGGTAAACCCAGCAGGTCGCAATGCACGGAACAATAATTTGCCGTTATCTTTATAAGCAAAACGCATAAATGAGTCTTGAGCAAATTTATTGGTAACCTCATTAGCAATTCGATGACGAACTGAAGGATCAATATTCTTATTCTTATCATCATTTTGAGTATACGATGATAATCGTTGGAATGAGTGCTCTGTATTTACCGCCATAAATCCGCCGGTAAATGGACTCTTATATAGATCACCCCAAACTGCACATACTCCAGCATTCTTATCGTCATCGAGCATGCAATCTATTTCATTTAGTGTTGGGAAAATTGCGGGATTAATTTCTTCACCATCTCCACTATTAGGGAGCTGGCCTACACCTACGACGGGAATGCGTCGACCTAGTTTGACACTGGATAGATGTCTCGCAAGGTCCACCATAATGCCGCTACCAGTACCACCATTGATACTGAAACAAGCTAAAACGATAGAGGGAAGTTGGGCTTGTTCAATATGATCAGTAAATCTTTGAAGCGCCTTTTCCATGGGTCGATCCCCATCGTAATATGCTTTTGCATAAAGTGCCTTTGCAAATGCACGCGGCATATGTTCGCCTGCTTCAGGCATTTTAAAGTTTGAAGGTAGCCATGGTTCATAGTTAGGATTCCAGTAATATCTTGGATACTCTAATTTTAAGAACTCACGCATTCTCCTTAATGTATTAAATAGATCATCACGCTCAGGAATTTCCAAACTTACGCTTTCAAATTGAAAACGTTCTTCAGGAATACCACGCTCTTTTAATCGTTCGCGAAATCCTGCCGCATAATCTTTAGCTTGCAGCATGTCATCTTCGCCAATGTCAACGACTAAAGCAGCTATACGAGCGCGGGGGTCTTCTAAAATATCTTCTACTTCACCTGTTCGCAGCATTCCATCCACATAACCAGCACCAGTACGACCAATGCCAACTACGTGAATACAATGCGGTGCCTGTTCGCCAGTTGCACTGTGATATAATGAATTTTGTGCCATTACTAAACCTCCTATATTCTCTTCTAGTTAATTATGTTGTTAATACTTAATCGCTTTTATATTTTTCTAGTGAAATAATTGAGGACTTACTACCTCATAATTTACATATTTACTTTTAGCACCTTGGTGTAAATCCAGTGTCTTCATCAAGAAAACCCAAGTCATAAAGAATATGAGCAGCAGACGTAGAACGTTCATCTGTTACATAAACACGATAATCTTCTACAAAAAGTCCTGGATCTTTATCTATCAACCCTTCTTCTATTAATTGCACTCCTTTTTCTAAATTCTTACGACTTAGTTGTGCTTTCCATAACGGATTCTCAATATAAATGGCTTCGTCGTCACAACCTGTTACGGTTAATGTTTTTCCTCCCGCAACTGTTGGCACTTCAACCCCGTCTTTATATCTTTTTTTCACTTCTGCCCAATCAAGTGACATATTATTTGATTCCTATAATAAAAATTAATTTCATGAATATTTTTATTTACAAGCTAATCAGCACTATGCTGCTGCAGTTTCCCTTGCACTTTCCTTACTATCAGGTCCACGTATTTGCTCGTACGGAACCACTACCCAACATGCACAACCCCATAAACATTCTCCCGCCATACCGTTAAAACGAATTGCGGGCTCACAAAGTAAAACACCCAAATCAAGTAACCAAGAGTGATCTGCTAATTTTTCTTCCCAATTTTGCGTGTCATATACATCACGAGAATCAAAGAACAATTCAAAATCCAATTTGCTTATACAAGGTAAAATAAATTGAACTGAATTCGAATTGGAATTTGCTGAAGCTGCTATTGCAGGCTCTGCTGTAGGCGTGAAAGCTTCACTTAATACTTTTGCTGTATCGATAGCCTTTTGATCCTCAGGATTAGCGGCACGCACTTCTATAAATTCAGGCGTATAGGTTTTACGGATACCGAGGCTGCCTGCCATATCAGCATTAACAGTCAACTCACCATCCAAATCAGCAAAACCTAATACATGTGCCCATCGATTGCCATAAGGTGTGCGTGCTGCAGCATGCTGTGTTGGCGGCGCCCCAACCCAATTCAACATGCGCAAAGTCTCCCAAAGATCAACGCCATCGTTGCGTGTTAAGAATGAAGATATTTCTTGATCTACACGTTCATGTGTTGCAGCAAGATTTTGAGTCGCATCCCAAACTGCTTTTTGAGGGACAATTATGACCCCACTGGTAAATGGATTTCGATATAAGTCTCCCCAAACTGCAATTACACCATTATTTTTTTCTTCGTCACCCATACAATCCAATTCGTTTAACACAGGAAACAAATGACTACCTTGGTGCATTTCGTCATCCCCATCGCAAGGCGCTATTGCTACACCCACAACTAATGCACGTCTACCAAAACTTATATTGGATAGATGACGCGCCATATCCATCACGATACCACTGCCGGTACCGCCTCCCATACCGAATATTACTGCTACAACAGATTGGCCAGGTGACTGATCAACATTTTCTGCAAATCGTTTTAACGCACTGCGCATTTCGCGCGGTTCATCATAGTAATTTCTTGCATAAAGGGCTTTTGCAACTGATCTTTGAAAGTGTTCTCCAGCTTGAGGAAGTTGTATTTTTGATGGTAACCAAGGCTCATAATTTGGATTCCAGTAATATCTAGGATATTCGAGCTTTAAAAATTCGCGCATCCTCCTCAATGTATTAAACAATTCATCACGATCCGGTACATCGATCGCAACCGTTTCTATGTTTGCGCTACCTTCCGGTAAATTACTCGCAAGCTCTCTTATTTGGCTAAGGTCTTGGTCCCCAATATCAACTGCAAGTGCATTGAATGTCGATCCTTTAGTAGGATTCGCAGATTTGTCTTTTAGAATTTGGGTAATTACATCTGCGCCTGCTTTCCCTATCCCCACTACTGATACTGAACATGGCGTAGTATCTTCTTCACCGATACGGTGAATACCACGCTTTAATGCATCTAATTTTCTTCTTGCTAGTTTTGCTTCAGCTGAAATAGGTGCTGTTGCAGCTTTAGTGTTTTTTGCTGCTGCCGTTTTGGTGGAAGTGGATTTTTTAGACGCTGCTTTTTCCTTAGGTGCCGCTTTTTTCTTTTTCGGGGTGGCTTTTTTGGTTGCCATTACTCGCATCCTCGTACATTGACCAGGAAGCTGCAGAAATATTTTTAATTATGTGAAACGTTAAGCTTATTGCTTGATTTATTCTTATCCTTAGTTTTACTGTCCCTTCATTTTGTAACTGTTGTTACAACTTGTAAATGTTGTTACAACTTGTAAATGTTGTTACAACGCTAAATTCAAGTATTAAGCTGGGGTTTGAAATAATAGAAAAACAACCACAACTTAGGTTTCATTAACTTATATAGTCCATACTCATTAACAATTATAATGAGAACAAACCTATTATTACAAAAATATATGCCACTTTACTGCTAGGCGATATATGACTTAGATTATATATATTTTTATAAACTAATCAATGAAGTTTATTGTACTGATATAAATTTTTATTCAATATTTTTATTAATTTAAAACATAATTATTATAAATTTTTTTTAGTTAAGTTAAATCGATAATGGGAATAATTATTATTTATAGATACACATATATAAGAGTGTAATTATTTTGACAGTCATGAAACAGCACGCAATTATTGTCTTATTTACAGCACGATCAAGGCCTGTAGTTCTTTCCAATTAGGAATAGGCAAGTGAAAAGTTAACGAATCATAATCAATCACGCCTAGATTAGTTTTAATTTCTTTTTTACTGTTGAATGCCCCTAAGATCAAACATTGAATCATGTCATCAGATATATCATTCAGTGTCATTTCAGCACCACATTTATAGTGAAAATCTATCTGCCATTTAGTGCGAGAAATTCTTTGGTATTCATGGCAACAAATTTCTGTCCATTGAATGGAAATGTTATTTAATTCACTGCTGATGTACATAAATCACCTCTTTTACAGTCGTATGGTCATGTATGTCCAAACTGTCTAACTAGTTTCAAAGAGATTTTATAACAGCTAGTTAAATTAAGGCATAAGTTTGAGGCATAAAAGCTCTTTTGATTTAAATTAATTTTCATAAATCAATTAGATAACTATAATATGAAGTAATTACCGCTCCACCATCCAATAACGTGAAATATAGTTCATACACGTACGAGGAAGTCTTAATAATTTGGGCTAGGAACTCGGTTCGGTAGCAGGGTGAACAACCCTACTCTATATCAGCATGTCTGCTTTCGACCATAAGCGGTAATTCAAATTCCTTGATAATTCCCTGTTATAGGAAATGTAGTATTGATATCAAATGCCTCAAGTGCCTGTAACTAGAAGCAAATTTAGTAGATGGATGGATTATAAAGAGCCAGATATTGAAATATTCCTTGTAAATTGGCTGTTTAACAGGGAAATTATACTTGTAGATATGAGTAGAGTTCGCTACAGACTCCAACCACCGCCATCACGATAAATAGCCTTTCTAGTACACTCCCACCACTATGACTTATTGTCTTTATCGCTTCCTGAACTATAGATATGCGACGGAAAATGAGCAATGTTTTCACCAGCCTCCGAAATTTTTGCGACTCCCTGTTTTTCCACTTCATCAATTCTAATTACAGCATGCATTGGCACAAAGAAACGCTTTACTTGCTCAAACTCTGTTTTTAGTTTTTCTTCACCAGGATCCACCACCACACTGGAGCGCTCGTCAAACTTGAGCTCTTCTATTGTAATAAACCCATAAATATCAGATTGGTAGACTTTTCGGGCGTATACCTCGTAGACATTGCCTTGATTGTAAAAACTAATTTTAA
>CAJHYL010000253.1_pt1 | contig 15462 bp, 14 predicted proteins | sample 9198761 | NCBI WGS metagenome assembly CAJHYL01 (sample SAMEA7708360, study PRJEB35096) | sediment metagenome | biome: marine neritic benthic zone biome [ENVO:01000025]; feature: sediment [ENVO:00002007]; material: shallow marine sediment [ENVO:03000034] sea grass bed [ENVO_01000059] ...
ACTATAAAGTTTTCTCCATTCTTAGATGTGGTATCTCTAATTCAGAAGTTGCTTCACCTCTAATCTCATAGCTATTTTTTAAATAGAAGCTTGCTGCAGACTCTCGTGCATTTAGCCAACATTTTTTTACACCTTTTGCTTTTGCAATCTTCTCTAATTCTTCTAGTAAACGACTACCGATGCCCTGTTTCCTAAATTTATTGTCTACCGCCATATAGCGAATACGTGCACTTTGATTTTTTTCAATGTTTAATCTTCCCACACCTATAATGTTTTTATTGTTATATGCGGCAATGTGGAAAGCGTGATTCTCTAACTCATCTTGTTCACTGCCGAGCGGGAGGTTTAGTGGCTTACGTAACATTTCCCATCGAAATATAAAATATTTAGAAAATTCTTCAGCTGAAGTAGGAGACGTGTAGATAAACACAACTAGAAGATTTGTTTATTTAAGAATGCAATAAAAATTTATATTGTTTAATGCACTAAGATAGCAATGCTTCCTCGAAAGCTTTGGCTAATCGAATAATAGCAGTTTTTGAATCGTTTTCAGATATTGGCTCTGGCGGACCAGCGGGATTGTTGTTTACATCAACAATGTAGATTTTGCCTTCATTTTTATCTCGAAGGACATCAACCTCACCATATTCCATCCCCATGTTATTACTAAACTTGATGACTTTATTTACTTCTTCTTCTGTTAGCTTGTCGGCAACTTCAGCAATGATAGCTTTCTGATTCGAGTGACTGCGATCTACAAGGCGAGTAGCAAGAGGCCTATATTTGAGGTAAACAAAGGGAATGCGGTCTTTGAAAATTGGTACGCGAACATCTTCTACAAGACCATCTTTAACCTCATTGTTGATAAGTTTTTGATAAACAAAACCATCTTTTTTTGTAGTTGTGGGGCATTCTATAACCTCTCCTACATGTAACCCATTCCAATCTGATTTCATTACACTTTTCCCAGAGTGCTTAGTTGGGTCTACAGATAGCGAATAACCAAAAGTATGTTCAAAAATCTTATTTACCTGCATTTTTGTGACATCGTTGCATTTCATGTTAATAAATTTAATTTCAGGATTATTATGTGCAAGTTTTTCTAAAACAGGCTCGGGAGGTAGATATGGATTGCCATCCATAGAATTGCGCCATTTAACTACAATGTCACACTTTTTTGATGGATCTGCCGTAATGCGATAACCAAGAAATAGGAATAATTTATAAATTACAAATAGAGTTCGAGGATCATCAGGATAAAATAGCACTCTCCTTCTTTTTATAAAGAGTTGTATTAGCGTTTGTACAAGAATCCGTGTTTTTTCTGTTAAGCTGGTAACACCCAATATATAGCATCTATTGCGAAATACTTGGTAAGAGTATGGCGCACGAATTCTTCTTTTTATCCGTCTATATATTTTTCGAAGCATGATCTTTGGTCAATCGAGGGGGATGAAGCTGACATAAGGTAAATAGAAATTATATCAAGTATAACAGTCGAAGGTAATCTGACAAGTTATCACATTGTGCTAAATTAGGATGTAATTAACTCATTTATTCATAATGTATATTTTATTGTTTAATGCACAACTAAACTGTAACAATTATTAAAACCTGCTAAGTATAAGTTACTTGATTACTGATTTAATAGAAGTCGTTCAAGGTATTTTTAGAAAATCATTTCATGCTTGGTAGATGCTAGTAAAATCTGTACTATATTTTGCATATAATAGATTTGCCATTGAGCAAAAGTTTATTCGGGAAATTTATGACTAAGAATATAATTAGAGCGTTAATACCTAAATCAGTTAGAAAGGGTATTCGTAGCAAGCAGAAAAGAATTAAGGCGCGGAATGAATTTCAAAGTGCCTTAAGACAAACAGATGTGTATCTAGTTGGTCATCCGAAATCAGGCAACACTTGGTTGGCATACATGCTTGGTATTATTCTAAATGCAGAGAAAGATGATGAAGTGACACTTTCAAGTGTTAGTCAATTTGTTCCAAATATTCATAATCATGACGAGAAAATTGCGCAGTTTAATCATCTAGCTGCACCTAGGGTATTTAGAAACGAAAGCCCCGTATTTGCAGACTTGTATCCGAAGACAATCTATATTGTTAGAGACCCAAGGGCAGTATTGCTCTCTTACTATCATCATTCGCAGCATGCTAAGCAACAGCAGAGAACACTTGAAGCTTTTATTGATGAAATGTTGACATATGGATGTATAAAAAGTTGGGAGCCGGAATTGATAAGGTGGGATACACAAGTTACTGAATGGATCGATCGGTCGAAGAAGCAGCCAGTAAAAATTATTCGGTATGAAGATCTAGTGGAAGATCGAGCAGGTAATTTAAGAGATTTAATAGATTTTGCAGAAATTAGTTGTGAAGACAATCTTTTTTCTTTGGCTGTTGAGAAAGGTAATTTTAAAAGCATGCAAAAAGATGAGATGCAACATGGCGCAGAATCCTATCCCGGTGAAAAGGGGAGCAAGGGGTTATTTGTTAGAAAAGGTAAAATCGATAGCTGGAAAGAAGAAATGTCAGTTGATGTAATTAGTAAAATTGAAAATAAATTTCATGCGACCATGAAAATACTTGGCTACTTGTCCTGATCAATCAACTTGGTTGAATGGGACTATAAAGTTGTGGTCCTGTATTAGGGTTGTTGCAGTATAATTTTTTAGGATCTTTTTGGCTAAGCAACTATATTTCAGGTTTAGATTATTCAATAACACTAGCTTATATATTGTTTAAGACTAACCGCCCTTCTATCACTGAATGTATAAAAAAAGATCCTACAATAATTACCTTACGTCCTTAAGCGCACTGTTAATCATTACAAGATCAGCCTCAATAACACGGTGCATCGAATCTAGATGTATTGGGAAAAAGCCTGAAATATCAAAAGTCGCATCTTTTAGGTATGTGTAAGTATCAGTTAAGCTTGGCATGCCATTATAGATGTGTAGCAGAGACGCTTCTGTCTGAAGAGCTGGTATATAAGGTAGACTAGCTCGAGAACCCTGTATTACTTTGAGGTCATAGCCCTGTGTATCTATTTTTAAATATGTATGATTCAAAGAAAACTTATCTTTAATTGAGTTTATTACTGAATCTAGAGTTTTCACTTCTACAATCTCTGTATCAATGATGGTGTTTACATCTTTGAATTGCTTCACTAATGAGTTATCGGGTTTCAAGAATGAACTGAAATCCGCATTTTTGGTGATATTGATCTCGGCTGTTGTGTTATCGTCACCTAAAGCATAATTATAAATAATCCAATTTAGGTCATTTTTATATTTATTTTTTAATAACTCAGCGCTCTTTTTAACTGGTTCAAAAGAAATTATTAAACCAGTATAACCTACCGTATTGCGAAGAAAGTTTCTGTACCCGCCCATACATGCCCCAACATCTAGAATGCACTGTATTTGAAACTTTTCAAAAAGCGCTGCAGTATGTTTTTTGAGTGAAGGTCTGTTTGCGTTTTCAACTCTTGTGACTTTATAGCCAAGTTGGTTAAAAGCTTTATTTAATCCAGTTCTTATGATGCTGTTGCCCATATTTAACTTCTACTTTATTGCTTATTAATTAATACACCTATAATTTAATCAAGAAGTGATTCTCTGAATAATTATCTATAAAATGTCTGCTTTGGATCGTGAGTGGGCATTATAGTCTATTAACATACATAGCAATATTGTTACTTCCAATCAGGAGCCATTTGAAGAGCCGATAAAGCACCCCGGATGTATATCCTATTTCCCATCGTGCCCCATTTCATTATTGCTTGGAAGGTTGTCACTACGTTATTAAAGGTACGCAGAGGAAACTAAAATATCACGGACAATGGGATTATCTAGTAAATACCCGAGTCTTGGTATTTGAGTGTCTCAAATAACCTTGTATTTGCTTAGGTTAGATTTTCTAATTTATATAGAGGTTGCAATTGTAGACTTATCTAATGCTTGCGCTCAGTGAGTGACATCAGTTAGGAGGTTTTTCTGCGAATTAATATTCGCCTCTACTATAAACACTATTAGTCAATACTTTATCTCGTGCGTGGAGAACGAAATTCGTCTCGTGGGAAGAGGTCGCGATTAGGTTTCATGTCTGGATCTCTAACTGTAGATAGTTGTGCAGTTTGGAAAAACTTGGTCAATTGTTCAATGGATTTTGGATTCAAATAACTTTGAATTTGAGGCGTCTCTAATTGAGCAATCCATTCGACAATATCTAAATCAATGGGTTGATGGCTTCCAATAAGAACCCAATGATCTATTTCCCAACCAAGTGCTTCTCCAGCATTTAATTCAATTACAAATGGAAAAACTTCACCGAATGCTAATCTATTTCGACTGCCAATAGCGTTGCTACGTACTATGCCTCCTGGCTTTAGTTTTCTTGATGTAAGTTCATAAAATTCAACTGAGTAAAGATTTCCGCTGTAAGAACTCCAGGGGCGGTTTACGTCAATTTCGATAACGTCATATTTTTTTGTGTCCTCCAATAAAGCTAAGGCGTTTCTTCCGTCGGCCGTAATTATGTTGAAGCGAGGATTTCCAAGCAGATTTTTTAGCTCATTACTGAGCTCAGGTAATAAATTATTCGATACTACCCTTCGTAGTAGCTTTTCTTCAGAGGCCGCGATCTCATACACAGTTATATTCTCTGTATTTTCATTGCAGCCAGCTGCCCAAGTGGTATTGCCGGAACCAAGTCCTATCACCACAACATCTTTAGGTACGGGGTGAATGATTACTGGAGCGCATCCGATCATGCTAGCTACGCCGCCATAGGGTAAATTACTATGGGCTTTTCCATTGACATTAAGCCGATATAAATTATTTCCACTAGGGGTGAGCGTAACTACAGCAGTGGCGTCTTCCTCAATCAGGCCATTTTCTTCAGTTAAGCCATGAAGTCTGTTCCAAAGTTGGTGACCGTTTGGCATTACTAGTAATAGTAGGATTAAGGCCGAGCCGAGTAAGCTAAACACCAATCGGCTTCCACAGTAAAAAACCCCAATGGTTGCGAAAAGCAAACCAATGCATAAAATGACTTTAATAGCCCCGGCTGTTCCAAGAAAGTTAAGCAACAATAATCCAGTTATAAGACTACCAGCAACATTTCCTGCTATGTTTCCACTTTGCAGGACACCAACTTTAAAACCACTTGTTTTAGGGTCGTCTTGCACTGCTCTTTGCAAAACACCAAATGATAATCCCATTAACAATGTTGGAAGTCCGTAAAGAAAAATTGGCAGTACACCGTATAGGCTTAACATCTCACCAGGGCGTTGTAAAAACGCTCTGGGTTCTAACGGTTTTATTTTCTCTGTCTCTGCCCAATATTCGATCAGCCCGCTAAGAAAAGGTAAGTCATGTGGAGAAAATACAAGTACGAAAAGTGCAATACCTGAATAGATTAGTAGCGCACATTGAAACATCAGGAACATTTGTAAAGGTCGTTTAACACGCATACCAAGAGGTCCACCAATTAAGCTTCCTGCACCTAATCCGAGTAAAAAAATTGCTAATACTGTACCGAATGTGAACGCTGATGACTTAACCGCAACATCAATTAGGCGAAACCAAATAATTTCTAAAGAGATCGCACAGAAGCCACTAACTGTATACAGCGTTAACCATAATGCGAACGGACGTGTGTTTGTGATTTCTACAACTTTGGTCTTACTTGCTGATAGAGACCTATTTACTGCATCACTTTTGGAAGGGAAAACACGACTGCCAACTAATAATGCGGCAAGTCCAGTAAAAATGTTTCCTGCAGCACCAAAAAAGATAGCTCCGTCAATCCCGAATAAACGAATTAATATCCATGGTGTGGCTAAAGCGCCAAGTGCTGCCCCTAAAACATTAATCCCGTAAAGATAGCCTACTGTACGTGATGCGGAAGATGTATTTGCTACGGCTGCACGAGTAATAAACGGTAACGACATACCCATCATTGTGGTCGGTATTAATAGCAGTAAGAAATGTAAAATACCTGCACGCCAAACATTAGAAAATAAGTATGCATATTTTAGATAGAGAAAATCATAAAATATGTAACAACTTAAGATAGCAAAAATACCAATCCCAAGCTCAAGACCTGCAAAGGTTCGTAATGCAGATATACGTGAAACTTTTTTACTGAGTATGCCACCCCAATAACTTCCAATTCCAAGCCCAGCTAAGAAGGCTGCAACGATCATGGAAATAGAGTAAATTCCAGCCCCACTATGAAATACTAGAATACGTTGCCAAGCGACTTGATAAATTAAGGCTGCAGTTCCGCTAATGAAGAAAATGAACCCAATAATAAAGAGTTTAGTTCCTTCGGTCTCAAATATTGATCTACTCGCTATCCCTTCACCTGCTTGACTCACTGTTTGTGTTCCTTCTTAATGCTGTTGAGTGTTGTCACCACTATACGAATTACCGCTTCCTTATTGTTCAAAATCCCATACTGATCGGGTAAAACAAAGTTGTGTTTAGCATATAGAGATTAGAGATATTACTATTAAACCAAGCACATAATTATTAAACCTATCACATAGTGATAAAAATTTTATGTATGGGTGGATTAATTAAAATGAGATGTATACTTATGAGAATTAGTAAACAGACAGTAGAGCATTCTAGGTGATAAATTTTAAGAGATGCTGGTCTACTACTGTACGGTAGTTTATTGAAACATGGCTTAAATCGTAAATTATTAGTCAAACCAAATAGTTCTACACACATTCCTTCTAATTCTCAGGGCCATGATGACTATAATTCGTAAGGTACGACGCCTGCTAAAGGTAATAAGAAAATGGTTTAGGAATTTAATTCGCCCATTTCTAATTTACATAAAAGTAAAATTGGGAATACCGGTACGTTTCCGCAGTCCGGCGAGGGATTTTTTGGAAAACACTATTTTGCCTTATTACGCATCGCAAGAAGACTTGTCGAGAGTGCTTTTCGTAGGTAGTGACTGGTATACGATTCACTACAAGAAGATATTTAAACCAACAGTTGAATATTGGACTATTGATCCTGAGCCTAAGCAAGCACGTTATGGTGCAAAAAATCATATCGTAGATTATGTTGAAAACTTGGATAAACATTTTGATAGTGGTTTTTTCGACATTATATTTTGTAATGGTGTATTAGGTTTTGGGTTAAATGAAAGGGAGCCTGCAGACCGATCTTTCGGTAGTTGTTATTCGTGTTTACGTAAGGGGGGTGTATTTGTCATAGGTCGTGATGAAACACCTGGTCTTTTGTCCTTTTCGGTTGATGAATTAAGTAGTATGCATAAGTTTAAACCACATCAGTTCGCTCCATGTGCAACAGGAAATTACAGTTTGAAACCACAGCATGAGTATTTGTATAGTTTTTATGTTAAGTAATTAGGAGGAGAGTGGTTTTAATTTAATATGGAAAAATTTTACTAATGTTTAAATTTCAAGACTTAGTTCTTAGCTGAAGATTCGTGGCTTCAGATATTTTTACAAATTCGGTTATCGTTGCGGCTCATCCTGACGATGAAATTCTCTGGTTCAGCTCTCTTTTGAATGAGATTGATCATGTATTGTTGTGCTATCTAAGCGAAATGATCAATCCAGATTTTGGCGAACGAAGGCAGCAAGCACTTACCAAAATCCAATTTGGCCATAAACTATCCTGTCTCGAAGTTGTCTCGCTAGGGGTTACAAGACCTCGGAGCTTCCTATCACCTAAGTTTTACCAAGATGGAATAGAGCTGACTAATGAATATGGAGAGTTAGACAAATTTAATACTAAATACAAAGAAAATTATTTTAAATTACGTGATAAGTTAGCGGCTGCGCTTATTGGCTATAAAAATGTTGTGACTCACAATCCGTGGGGTGAATATGGCCATGTCGAGCATGTTCAAGTTTATCGTGCAGTTAAAGAAATTCAAGAGAGTATGGGCTTTGATATATGGTTTTCTAATTATTGCAGTACTAGGACAGTTGGATTAACAACACCAATGCTAAATGCAACTGAAACAGTCACTTTTAGAACTAATCTTGATATTGCTGAAGCTGCTATGAATGTATATAAGGAAACTGATTGTTGGACTTGGTACGAAAATTGGCATTGGGCGAAAGAAGAAACATTTTATAAAGAAGCTAAATCTGGAAATGGCAATATAGCTATCGGAGAAATGCTCTCATTAAATTTGGTTGTAATGCCAGTTCTAGAACCACGTGCTAATTCGCAACGATCTGCGTTTAGAGAATTAAAAAACAAGATATCTAAACTATTATAGATCAATTTAATCTATCTACAGGGCCTTGTTATGCAAATACTATCCAGGTAGTGGCAATATACTTAACTCCTTTCTCCAGAGTAATGCCACGATGTTCGTGTGTCCAAAAGGGTGGGAATAAAATTAACTTTCCAAGCTCAGGTTTAATCTTAATATCTTGAAACAAGAATTCTGTTTCGCCGCCGGGTCCAGCTACATTGTTGAGATACCAAATCGCAACAAGTTGGCGGTGACTGAAATCGTGACTGCCGCCATCAATATGCCAATGATAATATTCACCAGGGTTAGTGCGTTGCACGCCATAGCCCATGTCTTTAAATGCCCCTTTGAAAAATGGATAAGACTCACGAAACTCTAGAATTGCACGACCTAAAGACTGAAATAAGGCTTTATCAACATCATTCCAATGTTCCTTGCCACTTACAACTAAGTCAGTAGACTTTTTAATGCTGTTATCTTCGTTTATCATTTGGCCAATTCGACCTTTATATTGGCCTTCTAGGTCTTTCTCAAAGCGTGTAATCACATCTGCACAAAACTCTTTTGGAAGTGCGTTAGATTTTTCAAAAACAAAGCTATTCGGTTTGACCTCTTTAATGGTCTGTAAAGATTTATTGGCCATGTATTATAAAACGTTATTTTGTATTAGAATTTCTAGTTTCTCTAAATCTATGTTTTCATCTTCTTGATATTGGCTCAGCATTTCTTTTGCGAGTTTTGACCAATGTTGAGAACCTTTTGCGACTATAGTTTTTAACGGTTGAATATCATCTGAATCCACCCAGGCTTGATAAGCTGCATGGAAGCTTGGAAATAATTCTTGGCGTACCGCGACTAAGTTTGCAGCATAAAAATGTAAAGATGCAGGGTTATAATTTTCAATTAATCCTGGCAGTGTGGTCAAACAATCAGCAAGTAAATCTTTAACAGCTCTTGCTAAAAACTCAGCGCGTGATCTTGGTATGCTAATAATCATATCACGCCACTCCTCACCCAATTCTTGTGAAGCAATATACTCTCCAATTTCATGTAGCGTTACGGCTTCTAATTCATTATTTGTCATTTTTTCAAGTGATTGATCTATATCGTCTTCAAAATCATAAAATGACAAAGCACGTGACATAGCATTTTCATATTTATGCCATTGCCATTCGGTAAACTTTTCCCAAAGATAACGTCGTAATGCTTCGCGGCGAATAAAAATATTTTTGCCTTGTATCATTGCAGGTGGGGCGGTTAAATCGCGAGCGTATTCATCAGCGGACACGTACATAGCGAAGTCGTTGTAGTCTTCTTTTTCTTCGAGTTTGGCTAAAAAGAAATGTGGTGCTGCACGTAAACCCATGCCACCACTATAAACATAGCCTTTTGGCGTAAGCACTTTGTTAATATTTTCAGTATCAAACGGGTCGTATTTTTTTCCATCTATTTCTAAAGGTAAGAATGCTTGGTCTTCAATTTCTTCCCATAGACTTTCTCGTTCTTGAATCCAATTACCTACCTCTTCTTTTGGCAATATGTCATTGTAGGAAAAACCATTTTCCCAGCGATAATATTCACGCATTTTTAATAAATACACACAAAGTGTGTAGTTGGCAGCGTGATGCGCATCAGATATAGCACAGTTCTTTTGAACCGTTTTGCAAAGAGTCTGTGTTATTTTCTGCATAGATCTATTATACGGGGTCTATGTTAGGATCTTAAGACTACTTTTTGACACTATAAATATAAACAAAATGGCTAGATTGAAGACTAAATGGAATCAGGCAGATCGTAAGCGTAAGCCAGAAGAAATTGCCGGTGTAATTGGCTTTAACCTTTGGGTGCTAGCGGGCGAATCATGTTTATATTTGGAGAATGAAGGCTTTGAAACTGTTTCGCGTTTTCAGCGATTGGATGTGATTGCTGAATTCATAGCCTTCGGTGCACATATTGCAGATCGCATGGTGTTTGATGAAATGACAGCTAGCGAGCGTGAAATATTTATTAATGCTTTGGGTCAGCACTTGGCCGATACCATGCAAAGCAATCGAGCAGATGTAGAAGAAGGTGAATATCGTTCTGACTTTATTAACTTGCTAAATGAAAGGATGAATGAATATTCTGAATGTAGTTATACCTATGAAGATGGTCCAAGCTTCTCGATGAGACGTATGGCAGGTACTCACGTACAAGAAGTGATGGGTGGTAAAGATAATAAATGGATTCCGGATTATGTGATTGATTCAGAAATTCCAAAAATGTTGCTGGCACTTAAACGTGTGTTTAAAGGCCAAAGCCCATCTTTAAGTGAAGCGGATTTTGCCCCTCCACCTATTCCAGATAGTGGGGTGTGGGGGGAAGGGTGATTAGAAGGACAATAAACATATATACACAAATTTTGCGGCACCCAATAGCGGGTAGTCATTGAAAAAACTGGCTTTAGAAGGTGGTGAGCGCAACACAAAAATGTGGGCATCTTAATTTAAAACTTTTTTGAAATTTCAGTTATATATCCTAGTGCCATAATCCATTGAAACACTTTTTTAGTTAAACGTTCGTAATTGAATCCATGCGTGCTTTTGTTGTACTTAAATTGATGTTGGCAATGCATGTCTACTTAAGTCGTGTTGGCGCAATGCTAGCTGTAAGTTTCTTGGTATGTGGATTCGTTACTCTGTTATTAGCAAGTGAACTGGCTGCGAAAGATTTAGATAACGTTAGAAATAGTACAGAAGTTTCGCAAGGGGAAATCAGGCCGTATTCATTAAACCGTTCTTATTGGCAATACAAAGGTAAACCGACATTGCTGATCGGTGCGAGTGCTACAGATCACTTATTTTTAGCTAATGGCGTTGAGGTCAAAGACCTAGAAGCACATTTGGATGAGATCAAGAGATTTGGAACAAACTATGTACGGAACACGATGAGCCAAAGAGAAGATTGGCCGCTGGTTGCATATAGCAAAATAAGTAATGGGAAATATGATTTATACCACTTCAATGATGAATACTGGAATAGGTTTTCAGATTTTTTACAATGGACAAGAGATCGTGAGATTATTGTTCAAATTGAATTGTGGGATAGATTTGATTTCTCGCAGAGTGTTTGGGAGAAAAGCCCATGGAATCCTAACAATAATGTGAACTATTGTGCAAGTGTATCTGGGCTTAGCAAGAGGTATCCAAGCCATCCCGCAAAAGATCTTCAACCTTTTTTTCATGGTGTTCCAGGTCATCCTGATTACGATTCTGCCGACATTTTTAGAAAATCTAAATACGACCTCGTTCGAAATTTTCAAGAAGCTTTTATCACAAAAATTTTATCATACACTTTTGAATTTGATCATGTTCTCTACGTTGTAAATAACGAGACTTCCACGCACTATAGTTGGGGTAAATATTGGATCGAATTAATTAATAAGAAAGCATCCAATATAGGTAAAAAAGTATATTGTACAGACATGTTTAACGATCTTTGGGATCCGAAAAAGTCAGATGCGCTTAGGCAACAAATAGTTAATAAAGATATATATACTTTTATTGAAATGTCGCAAGCAAACAGTAGGAGTTGGGGCAATGGCGTACGAGAGCATAGCGAATTCCACTGGCAGAGAGGGAAATGGATTATGGACCAAGTGGTATCAAATCCGCGTCCAATGAATAATGTAAAGGTCTACGATACGGGCTACTTTAGTGTTCCTAGCGGACCTGCTATGGGTCACAGCAAAATGGCTTTAAACTTAATTATGGGAGCGGCATCAAGCAGGATGCATCGCTCCGGAGATTCAAATAATTTACTACCAGAGGCCTTCAAAAACAGTGTCTTAGCGCTGCGAATGGCAGAATCGCGAGTTGCATTCTGGGATATTGAAGCCAGAATGGATTTGCTTACTGCTCGGAGTACTGGCGAGGCATTTTTAGCTGCGAGTCCTGGGGAAAAGTATCTTATGTTTTTTCCTTCAGGTGGTTCGGTAAATTTAGATCTTCAAGAATATAATGGGAAGAGCTTTTCACTTGAATGGGTGAGCTTAAGCACTGCTAACTGGGGGCCAAAATCCATACTCGATGGTGGAACAAGCGTTAGGATAAATACACCTGATCATGATAGCTGGATAGCAATTCTTAAAGGTATCTAGGATGATCGATCTAGCTCCAACTTGGTACCAGAAGGAGTTATCCCAACGATAATTAGCGGTCTATTTAAAGAGCTGCGATCTTTGTTCACATTATTATTCATAGAAAATCAAAACCGACAGCAGAAGAGTTTAGATTTTTTTGTTTAGTGAACATAGCAATGTGTATTGTAATAGCTATATATTTAGTAAACGAATTAGTAAGGTTGTTTTACTTTATAAGGCACGCTGAAAATTACCTAGTCATTCGAAACTAATAGCGCTCGCACAAAAGTTATGCCTGAAAAAACAAAGAAGATTATTATTTTTTTGGGGGCTTGTCAAAAACTTTAGATGGATAATTTCAAGCATAACTAAACCTATCTAATAGAGAATTATTCAAAATTAATTTAAGAATTCTGATGTGCTTAATAATTATCTATCTGGCTTTATAAAAGCTGGTAAATAGGCCTTATTTCGTCCATTGATAAAAATAGAAATTTGAACACCAATCCTAACCAGTAAAAATTGGAAGAACCTAGTTTTTTTATAGCTTGAAACAATGCAGATTTTTGACAAAAAAGATGGACAAAATGTTGGAATACTCTGTTCAGTGCTTCCTGCCTCACTTTTAAATCATACGCATCCTTATAACATTAAAGTGTTTACTTTTTCCACTTATCAAAATTACTGTCATTTTTTTCTTGGCCGTCTTCAAAGCCAGCTATGTATGCATCTGTAACGCGTTGTTCTTCACGCTTAGGATGGCCTAGATATCCACCTTGCCAACCTAATATGTATTCTGAGTTTATGCCGGCTGATTCCATTTTTGTAATTGCTTCTCTGTATGCTTGGTCCATTGTTGTCTCCTTATATAAAAAGTTTAATGTAATTGGTTTTTTTGAAAATGTGTAAAAGCCTTGCCTGAATCTATAACTGTGCGTACTTTTTCGGCAGAAGCTTGTATGGTTTTTTCTGTGCCCATGTGAGTTAGCATGATCGCAGTTGAATAAATTAAGCTATCTCGTGCTGGTCCTTGCTCACCTTTCAGGGCGGCAACACCAACTTTGGCAGCTTCTTCAGCAAGTTGATCAGTATCGATTTTTGCAGCGGTTTCATCACCTTTAGATTTTGCAGCATTTAATTCTGGCAAAGGTACCGCACGAACATCTTGCTGAATGTTGACGAGATCAGGATGTATTTCAACTTCTGTTAATTCACAGTTGTTCTTGTATTCGAAATATTTTGATTCTTGTTTTAAAGATGGAATTACTCCACCTTCAACACCACGTATTAAAACGGCTGATTCAAAACCGGATATTTTAGCTAGGTGCGTATACACAGGTGGATAAGGCTTATGTACATAACCTGTCATCAACGTGGTGGATTTTTTGCCGCGTATCGGGCCGATTAAAACTTCTACTGTTGTAATGACTGGGCGTTTTACAATCTTTGTGCGTAATGGAATTAAATTATGTAACGAAGGGCAAATTGTTTTTTGATCAATATAAGCCCATGCAATATCTGAATTATTAATTTGAGATAATGCTTGTTGCATATCGCTATCTACATTGATACCTGCTGCGCGTAAAACTTTTCTGTGTGTTGCACCATACTTTGGGCCAACCGCTTCTGCACCGTGTGAAACTGCGGGTAAACCGCACGCAGCTAATACTGCGGGAATAAAAGGTGAGACTGGTAAGCCGCGTGTATAACCATCATATGGATCTGCAACATCAATAACATGATCTACATCTGCAGTGAGTATATTAGATGCATCGATGATCGCTTGCAGGCAACCGCCATTTTCATCCAGTGTTTCGCGCTTCATGCGTAAAGCAATTAAAAATATACCTGCTTGCACGGGGTCTGCCGAACCATCCAAGATATGACTCATTGCATCACGCGCTTCTTCAAAAGAAATGTCTTTGCTGTATTCCGGACCCGTTGCTACTCGCTGTATATAAGAACGCATTGCAAGCTGCGGATCAGGATTTATTTCTTGCTCGGTTGTAGTCATAGGGTTAATGATGCCACTTTAAATAAGGCATCGCAGGATACAAAAGGTGGTATTAGGCTCTATATATCCCTATCGAGAGGACTATATTTCCTGATTTTAAGTAAACCCATATATAAGTTGGCTATATTTAGGGTTATTCCTACTAATTCAGGGTTTCGCGTATCATGAAACGCCTGTAATTACTCTTTAAGAATACGCTGGAGCTAATATGTCTGCGCAAGATGATATGGATTTTAATAGTGGCATGATGGCCTTTGAGGCCAAGCATTTTTCTCGTGCTATGCAGATTCTTTCTGTGATCGCTGAAAAAGGTAATACGGATGCCATGCACCGATGCGCCATCATGTATCAAAATGGATTGGGTGTAGCGGTGAACAAAGAAGCTGCACTTAAATGGATGGAAAAGGCAGCCGAGCAAGGACATGAATTAGCGCAGCACGGATTGGGTTTTATGTATATGGAAGGTGATTGTGTAGAGCAGAATGGCGAGCAAGCGGTGAAGTGGTTCACCAAAGCTGCAGAACAGGGGTTACAAGGATCACAAACAACCCTAGGTATGATGTATGAGCAAGGCACTGCCGGAGTTGCGAAAGATTTAGACAAAGCAAAAGAGTGGTACGCAAAGGCCGGTTTTTCACCAGAAGAAATCAAATAAGAAAAATTTAACCTATAAGCAATTCAATCCATTTTAATTTTTTTTAACTTTACACATACTTATATATGCGTCCTGCACATTTACTTGTCGTTCTAGAAAAAGAATTTAAAGGCGCATCTGCTGGTAACCACACTCCTGTGATGTTGTGGGGGCCGCCAGGAGTTGGCAAGTCAGAAATGGTTTCTCAAGTGGCTAGCAATAATAGCGTTGAAGTAATCGATATTCGTTTGTCGCAAATGGAGCCTAGCGATTTGCGCGGCATACCATTTCGTGAAAACGGTTCTGTTGAGTGGGCAATTCCTGCAATGTTGCCGAACGTTAAAAGACATGGAGAAACAGGAATTCTTTTTTTAGATGAAATTACTTCTGCTGCACCGAGTGTATCGGCAGCTGCATA
>CAJHYL010000205.1_pt1 | contig 15400 bp, 11 predicted proteins | sample 9198761 | NCBI WGS metagenome assembly CAJHYL01 (sample SAMEA7708360, study PRJEB35096) | sediment metagenome | biome: marine neritic benthic zone biome [ENVO:01000025]; feature: sediment [ENVO:00002007]; material: shallow marine sediment [ENVO:03000034] sea grass bed [ENVO_01000059] ...
TCAGAAAATTGCTCGAGATACCATCAATAAAATTGGGTATACCAAAAGTGAGTATATGTTTGATGGGAACTCTTGTGGTGTATTTTCGGCCATTCATGAACAATCTGAAGATATAAATCGCGGTGTAGATCGCGATAGCAAGGAACAACAAGGTGCTGGTGATCAAGGCATGATGTTTGGCTATGCTACTCGCGAAACTGAAAACTATATGCCGTTAGCATTAGACCTATCGCATAAAATTTTAAGAGAGTTAGCCGAGCTGAGACGTGAAAGCAAGGACATGACCTATCTAAGACCAGATTCTAAGAGTCAAGTCACTATTGAATATAATAACGACAATATTCCGCAACGTATTGATGCTATTGTAGTCTCCACACAACATGACGATTTCGATACTGACGAAGCGATGTTAGCAAAGATTAGAGAAGATATAGTAAACGTATTAATACCACGTGTAAAGGCTAAGCTTCCAGAGCATATTCAAGAATTGTTTAACGACAATATTAGATATCATATTAATCCTACAGGAAAGTTCGTCATTGGTGGACCACATGGTGATACTGGTTTAACAGGAAGAAAAATTATTGTTGACACTTACGGTGGAAAAGGTGCACATGGTGGTGGAGCGTTCTCGGGTAAAGACCCCAGCAAGGTAGACAGAAGTGCTGCCTATGCAACACGCCACATTGCTAAAAACCTAGTTGCAGCTGGTGTTTGTGACGAAGTTTTAGTACAAGTGAGTTATGCTATAGGTGTAGTAGAACCCACCTCTATTTTGGTGGAAACTTACGGGACTTGCCCATTTAATATGACTGATGCTGAAATTTCAAACAAGGTAAAGGAGATTTTTGATATGCGTCCTGCTGCTATTGAAGAGCGTTTAAAATTACGCCAACCTATGTATAGCGAAACGGCAGCTTATGGCCATATGGGACGAAAAAATGAAATTGTCACTAAAACTTTTGAACAACCTTATGGTGAAAGTAAGACTTTAGAGGTCGAATTATTCACTTGGGAAAAGTTAGATTATGTAGACAAAGTCAAAGCGGCCTTTGGATTATAATAAATAGATACATCCCTACTTAAAAAGTCTTCAAATTGAAGGCTTTTTGTATTTAATCATCCAATTTCCCTCTTCGATTTGCCGGTCTAGGTGAAGGCCATTCAAGTTGTACTCCAGTGCGTGAACTTATGGGCATAACGCGTTTTTCACGCGATGTCATTTCTGGATCCTCACAAGCCATGTACACTAAAATAGCAGTTAGAATTGCATTATTACGTACATCATCAAAAACAATCTTGTCGTAGGTGTCTAAAGTTGTGTGCCAGGTATAATTCCAATACGACCAACTTAAAGACGACAAACTAAAACCAGGAGCTCCCATAGCCAAGAACGATGCATAATCTGATCCTCCTCCACCTGGTGATCCAGGAAACTCTGTTTCAATATGCTGTGTGATATCCTTAGGTACCGCATGAAGCCATCTCGACATATAATCATATGCATGCACAAATCCGCTTCCTGTAATTTTAACGACTCGCCCAGTACCATTATCTTGATTAAATAAAGCTTGAAGCTTATTTACTATTTTTGGATTGTCCTCAACAAATGCTCTAGAGCCATTTAATCCTTGTTCTTCACTTCCCCAGTGCCCTGCTAAAATGGTACGCTTTGGATTAGGGTAATATTTTTTTAGTAGTCGCATGGCTTCCATCATAATAATAGTACCTGTACCATTATCTGTAGCTCCTGAAGATCCATCCCAAGTATCGAGATGTGCAGAAAGCATGACATATTCATCAGGTTTTTCTGTTCCTTTTATTTCTCCAAATGAATTATATGTTGGCACTGCTCCCAAATCTTTAGATTTGGCCACCACTTTTAGAACGGGTTCGTTATTGCTTTCAACTAGGCGATATAACATGCCATAATCTTCTAATTCTAAATCTACAGTTGGTATTTTATCTGAATAGGCGCTAAATATTTTATTAGCACCAAATGCCTTAGACCATCTAGAGGCTAAGATACCAACAGCACCAGCTTCTTCAATAAGCTTAAACCCTTCTTCACTAAATCTAACACCGTAGTAACTATATCCACTATTGTTAATATTTTCTCGCCAAGCATCTTCTAGGCTATCGCGTTCACGTTTCATCTTTTCAAACGACGAATCCGTAGCCCATTCTTCCCAATTATAGTCAGGTCGCCCTGTAGGCTGATTCATGCTTACCATGATGAACTTCCCTTTAATGGTCTTTAACCAAGCTTGAAAATCACTTTCATCATTAAATTGTGGAATAGTAGCTATCCCAGCTGTTATTCCTTCGTCTGAAGTTGAAGGACTCCATGCCAATTGCATACCTTGCAAAGATTCCACTCTAGGGCTTACCATATCAATATGGCAAATACCTCGTTCCCAGCCTTTCCATTGACCCCATTGTTCGAGGCGTCCCTCAATACCCCAAGAATTGTACGTTTCTGAAACCCAATCGTGTGCAGTTTTCATTTGTGGTGTGCCAACTAATCGTGGGCCAATAACATCCAGAAGATGATGTGCCAACGCCTCTAATTGAGAATTATCATTGGCTTCTGCAATCATGCTTTCAATAACTTTATCTTGCGCATTAATCGCTGAGATATTTATGCAAAGTACAAGTAGGGCTAACTGAATTCTAAATTTCATTTTTAAAACGTTTTGAATTTTGAAGTGGCCTAATTTACTCAATAAATAGCAGCAAAGAAACTATTTAGTTCTATAAAAAAACCAGCTTTGCGCTGGCTTGATCTATTTTACAGTTCGTATCGTAACCTAAAGGTTATAAAACGTGGTTGTATAAAGTATTCGGTAGCACTCACAGAAATATTCCCTGCACTACTTTGGTTTTGCGATTGTGTATCGAGTAGATTAGTTGCGACTACTTCATATTCGAATTTGGCATCTTGATTTTTTCTATAAGAAAGCGATGCATTCCAAAATTCAAAAGAATTAATAGTCCCATCTTCATCACTAAAATTATTGTACGTATAATCTGTTCTAAACGTTAGTTTATCCCAAATTAGGGCATCGAATTCAATTGAAGGTGCATTAGTGAAAAACTTGGTTCGGTTAGTCCCTTGGTCATTATCTTGAATTGAATAGCGATAACCTATTTCAACATTTGGTGCTTTTCTAAAATTGGTTCTAACCTCAGCTCTATAGGTCTGTGAGTAATTCTCATTAACCGATCTTTGATCCTGAATGAATTGATTAAACTTAGAATAGTTAAAGTTTCCGCTTAAAGTCCCTCTTAATTTTCCAAATGTACGTTGGAAACGACCATTAAAATTAAGGCTTTCATCAGCAAAATCTGAATTAAATGGTGTGCCTATACTTATTACACTATTTGGTTCAAAAACTGATTGAGTTCTAACATTATCTATGCTTTTTGTATAGTTAATATTGGCAAATACGTTGGTATAATTGAACATATTGAAACTATAATAAGACAGATTAATGTTATGTGAAAGTGTATTCTGTAAATCAGGACTTCCAGAGAACAGTGAGTTATAGCTGTTCAATACCAAAGCTCTTGCAAACCTTGTTACGTCTGTAAATTGTGTTTGCATTCTATAATTTAATATGATTTGCTCACTCTTCTTTAATTGCATACGCATATTAAAGTCTGGTAAAACCCTGAAAAAGTTATCGGTAGTTCTTTCGCCTAATTGTTGGTTGTTTACATAATAGGCATGACCTGAAATTCCGGGTGTAAATGTAAAAATACCAGCTTTTAATCGATAGTGTGCAGCCAAGTAAATATCTGTAAAATTATAGTCCGTATCATTCACATCCTCGCCGTTATTTATCGTTGGTGTAGAGTTAAAAACCGTACCATTATCTAAGAATTGGAAAATGTCAGAATTAAATTTTTGGTTGCTTAAGATTGTCCCTACTGTAAAATTAATATTACTCTTAGTATTTAAAACATTCCAATAGTCTAGTTTAGCATCAATCTGATTGGTTTTTACACGTCTTTCTTGCGCCACATTATAATTTAATTGAGCCCCATCAAGACCTAAATTAACTGCCGTATTTTCGTAATTGTCCTTATCTTCTAATATGGCATTATAAAATGGATCCTCGTCACTAATTAAATGCTGTACTTCTAAAGCAAATATGTTATTCTCGTTTAAGGTGTAATAATAATTTAAGTTTTGATTTAAGCTATAAGGACTTGTCTCTTCAAATTGACCTATATCTCCAATTACAGAAGAAAAGAAATTTTGATCTTGTGATTCCCTTGATACTTTACCTACAACGTCATAATCTAATTGATTATTGGCGTTTGGTTGATACTTTGCCGATAATTTTAAAATGCCTAAATCACTGCGTTGAATCGTATTACTCACAGTACTTTCATCAGGAATACCTAAATCAGGATCTGTATATTGTCTTTCGCCATTCTCTTGTAAAATATTTTTACTATTAGAGAAGATCGCGAATCCACTAATGTCTAACGCTTTGGTTGGTGACCAGCTAAAATTGGCTGCGCCAAATTTGGTATTGATCTCTTTCGCTCTATTGTTTTGAAGTAACAGAAAACCCAGGTTATTACTTCCTAAATTAATATTGGTACCACTTTGGCGACTAGGCATTCTAAAACCGCCCGAAAAATTAAAATAGTCGCGTCTACTAAAAGCGATCTCACCTATATTATTCAAATCACCTATGATATTTACACTATACTTTGGACTGTAGTAAAATAGTTTAGGTTGAAACAAATAAAGTTCATCTTCTGTAGCACCTCCACCTCCTGCAGTTACGTTTCCAAACCAAAAATTCTTTTTACCTTCTTTTAGTTTGATGTTAAGTGCAATATTATCCTGGTTGTTTGTTACACCACTTAATTGACTGACTTCCGAATAGTTTCGTAAAACTTGAACTTTATCTACCGCATTAGAAGGGATGTTTTTTGTAGCCAATTTAGAATCCCCATCAAAAAAGTCTTTGCCGTCAACCATCACTTTCGAGACTGTTTTTCCTTCAACTTCTACTTCACCATCATCATTAATTTCAACGCCTGGTAATTTTTTTAAGACATCTTCTAGTTTACGTTCAGTGCCATCTTTAAACGAATCGGCATTATAAACCAAGGTATCGCCTTTAATTGATACTGGCATCTCATATGTCAACTCTACAGCATCAAGCGCTGTGTCTGCCTTCATCGTAAAGTCTCTATTTATATTTTGTTCTGTAGTGCTAATTTCTTCACTTAGACTTTTCATGCCTATATAACTAATTTGAATATTATAATTGGCATTGGCTTTAAGATCTAAACGAAAGCGGCCTTTATCATTGGTAATGGCGTAAGAATCCATGGTATTGCTATCCTTATTAATTGCAATTACATTGGCTAATTCTAAAGGATTTCCAATACTGTCTTTTACAACACCTTCTAGTTTAACTTGAGCAAAACTCATGGTAACTGCCATGAGTAACAGTGCAGTAATGTACGATTTCATAACTATTCTTGATTGATTTGTTTATCTGATAGTAGTTGTCAGTTTATCTGTTAATTTCCTCCACGCCTAAAACCACCTCTTCTTCCACGCCCACCGTACATCTCTCGCATTTCTTCCATTTTTTTCTTTACGATATCATTGTACTCTTTACGCGTCACTACATCTCCTTTTTTAGGTTGTTTAATTTCTTTTTTCTCGTCGGGGTTTAATATGATCTTAGAACATAAAATTGTTGTTCTATCTGCATTAACTTCTAAAATTAATCCTGGCAGACCCCAAAATTCACCAGGGCCTTGATTCACGGGTATTTGAGGTGTGTACCATGCTGTGACTTCAATTTCTTTAGGCACTTCAATTTCATCCATCACCTCATTAGTTTCGGTAGAGTCTTGAGCCTTTTCAGTTTCTTCTTTCTCTTTATCATTATCACGTCTTCTCATACTTCGCCAATCAAACTCATCTACTTTTTTAATAGCGGTGGCTTTAAAGCATGTATATTGACCAATCTGTTTCGTTTCTGTACCCATTTGCCATTCTAGTTTTTCAAGAGCATCAGTAATTAAAAACTGCTTGCCAAAAAATTCCTGTTCTTGAACTATGGCATTGTCTTTCACATTTTTGTATTGCGGTCCAGCGGTTAATCCACCAAAACTAAAACCACTCCTTCCTGGAGCCTCTAAAACTTCTTCTTCTTTGTATATGGACTCTTCTTTATTAAATGTAAGAACGTAAGTTTTTTCGAACATACTTTTCATACGTTCGGCAATTTGCTTTTTCATTTCCGGACTCATTTCTCTTCCTCCCCAATTGTCCATGTCTACAGTGGTTTTAGAGAAATAATGTGCTTGTCCTTGAAAATCTGATTGTGCTGTTAACGTAATTGACAAAAGAATTACTACACAGGTGGCGATGAAGTTGATAGGTTTTGCTTTCATTTTTAAATCTTTAAGAAGTACAGTGTTAAAAGTACATTTTTAACACGTATAGGACTTTAAAGTTCAAACAAAGTTTAACCTCAACATGTTAAAGTATTCATAAAAATTAGCCGCGTCTACCCATGCGCATTTCACGAAACTCCTTCATTTTATCAGTAATGGTCTTTCTATATTCTTTTTTAGTAACAACTTTCCCTCGGTCTGGCGCTTCAATTTTCACCTTTTCTTTTGGATTCATTACTATTTTTGAACACAAAATTGTGGTATTGCCAGCACTAACTTCGAGTATTAGACCTGGTAATCCCCAATACTCTAATGGTCCATGGCTTACAGGTAACTGTGGTGAATACCATGCTTCTACTTCGGTCATTGGAACTTCTACTTCTTCTCCATCTTCTGAAGCATTGCCAGATCCTAACTGACCCCAAGAGAATTCGTACCAAGTCAATTCTTCGGTAGGAACTAAAGCTGTGGCTTTCATGCACATATAATTCCCAATTTGCTTACTTTCTGTACCCATTTTCCATTCAATAGGTTGAAGTTTGTCCTTAACTAAGAAGCGTTTCCCATAAAATTCCTGGTCTTGAATCTGAAGATTGTCTTTTACATTTTTGTACTGATCTCCGGGTGAAAAATTCTTACCCCAAGAGTCAGTTGCACCCGATACGGCATCTAACTTATCTTCTTCAATAAAAAACGATTCTTCTTTATTAAATGTGAGAACATAATTCTTCTCTAAACGATTTTTAAGTCGCTCTGCAATTTGCTTTTTCTGAGCTTCACTTAAACGCGCTCCCCAATTGCCGAGTTCCATCCTAGATTTTGTCATGTAATAGGCTTTGCCTTGAAAATCATCATTATAATCTCTGACATTAAAACTACTAATGCCAATGCCTATTAATAGTAAAAGACTAGATCGAAGTAAAAATGCTTTCATAATATAAATCATTTAATATTTTGTTTAACAAATTTAATAAAACATTAAACAAAACAATGTGATTTATAAATATCTTAACATTGTGCCCATAAACTTTCAAAGAACTTTAGTAGAATACAATTTAGATATTACGGCAACCCGTTAATGCGAATTTCGATACCTTCACCATCGCCATGATCTGAATTGTAACGCTCACGCATTTCCTGAGCTTTCTTTTCCATAATTTTATCAAATTTTTCTTGAGACACTACTTTCCCTTTGGTAGGTTCTTTTATGGTTACCTTATCATTTGGATTAAGAACGATTTTGCTACAAATCATAGTTTGTCGACCGTCATTTATTTCTAATATTAATCCAGGTAATCCATGAAAATTTGCTGGACCGTTATTAATTGGGATATCTGGCGTATACCATGCAGTGATCGTAATTTCTTGAGTTGTAGTTTCGTCACTGACTTTTTTATCACCATTGACGCTAATTCCACTTTCCATCACTTCTATTTCTCTGGTCGTAGTCGCTTTATAACATTTATAATCGCCAATATTTTTGGTTTCTGAAGTTAACTGCCAGTTGTGCTTTTCAAGTTCATCTTGAACTAAAAAAATCTTTCCATAAACATCATTTTGACTCGCATACCTATTCTCAGAGGTGTTTTTATATAAAATATCCGAAGCACCAGTATCGACCACCATCATAACCATTCCTGCTGGTTGTGGTGATTCTAATTGCTCATCTTCTTTATACAATGATTCTTGTTTGTTGAAGGTGAGAATGTATGTTTTTTCGAATTGCTTCTTCATCATATCAAGCATTTTTTGATGCATTTCCGTTGGGATTTGTGTACTATCTAACTTGATGTCGACTTTTCTATGCGTTTTATAAACCGCTTTACCTTGGAAATCTTGAGCTGTAGCATTAAAACTAATTAATGCTATGGTCATTGCTAATAACAGAGTAATTCCTTTCATTTTGTATTGAGTTTTAATATTACAAATATGCAACGCTTTTTCTATAGTGAGCGTTAAGTAGTGTTAACTAGTGTTAAGCGATTTGGTGTGTATGCCTATAACCTTTTACTTTTGGACTATGAACAATACTAAATACACTTGGATACTCTACGTTATCATTAGCGTAATTATTGGCACTATTGCCATTCAGGTGTATTGGAATTACAAAAATTACCTCATCAATAAGCAACAACTTATTAATGATGTCCAACAGTCCTTAGATGATGCTGTCGAAACCTATTTTACTCAACTCGTCCAGAATCAAACTTTGAATCTAACATTTGATCGTAATTATAATGATTCGATTCCTACCGGCTCACTGGATAGCCTTATGCACGCCATTAGATTTAATTCAAGCGGATTTTTTGAAACTGACTCTATAGACGTGTGTATTGGTGAACGCCTCGCGCTTATTGAACTTGATAATAACGACACTGTTTTTAAAGAATATGCAACGCTTCCAGTAGACTCTAGCAAGGGATTTTCTAAAGCTATATTTCAGGACATTCTTCCAGATTCAACATTTCTTAGCTCTGTGAACTCGTTGTCGTCTAAAGTTATAGTTTCGATGACTACCGACAGCTTGAGAATTACAGAAATAGATTCGATATTCAAGACTAAGATTAAAGAGAAAAATATCAATATAAACCACACGCTCAAGTTTCGTGACTTTCATGAAAATGATCATGAAATTGATATTTCCAAAACCCATTCAGACACACTCAAAGTGATATCTACCTCTCCTTTTTTGCACTTTGATGGCCGACTATCGGCGCATTTTAATAATCCTACTAAAGTGATTCTAGGGCGTATATTATCGGGTATTTTACTATCTACTATATTGGTCTTAGCTGTAATTGCATGTCTTATTTATTTGTTGAATGTGATTAAACGTCAAAAGCAAATTGCCGAAATTAAAAACGACCTTATAAGTAATATTACGCACGAATTCAAAACGCCAATTGCCACAATTGGAGTCGCCTTAGAAAGCCTGTTAGATTTTAAAGCTTTAGACAACAAAGAAAAGACCACTTCATATATTAATATGTCCAAAGATCAATTAGACAAGCTTAATATTATGGTAGAAAAACTACTTGAAACAGCAAGTTTAGATAGCGAGACGCTTGTATTAAATAAAGAACCTGTACTCATCTCCATTCTAATTGAAAATTTAATAGAAAAGCATAAAATAACATCGTTAAAGACATTTACGTTTAAGGACGAATTACCAAAAGATTATGAAATTAAGGTCGATGTTTTTCATTTTGAAAATGCTTTGAGCAATATCATTGATAATGCCATTAAATATGGCGGCAACCAAATCACAATATCAATTCATCGCTACAATAACACTTTTGCTATGACAATCGCAGATAGTGGCACCTCTTTAACCAAAACACACAAAGACAAGATTTTCGAAAAATTTTATCGCGTCCCAAGTGGAAATCAACACGACATTAAAGGTTTTGGCATTGGCCTATATTATGCCAAACGCATTATAGAAAAACATAATGGAAGCATTGAATTGGTATTAAATGATGCATCTACAGGTTTCAAAATAACTTTGCCTCATGAGTAAATTGACCTCCATACTTTTGGCTGAAGACGAACCAGCCCTCGGACAAATCATAAAAGAAAGTCTTGAAACGAGAAATTTCATAGTGCATTTATGTGAAGATGGCGTTCAAGCATATGAAACCTATCAACATGCAAAGCCAGAGCTGTTAGTCTTAGATGTTATGATGCCAAAAAAAGACGGATTTACTTTAGCCAAGGAAATTAGGTTAGAAGACGAAACGATTCCTATTTTATTCTTGACAGCAAAATCCCAAACCCATGATGTGGTAGAAGGATTTACCATTGGCGGCAACGATTATCTAAAAAAACCATTTAGTATGGAGGAGCTTATTGTGAGAATTAAAAACCTCCTTAATCGCAAAGCTTTGCAACAACATACCGAAGTCCTAAAATTCGGACAATTTACATTTGACTTTCCTAAACAGCTGTTGCAATATAAAACCGAAGACGTGCAACAGTTAACCCATCGTGAGGCCCATTTACTATACCACTTAATAAAAAACAAAAATCAAGTACTTGAGCGGTCTTTAATACTCAATAAACTATGGGGAAATGACGATTTTTTCTCAGCGCGAAGTATGGATGTTTTTATAACGAAACTCCGCAAGAAACTTAAAGCTGATGAACAGATTCAAATTATTAATGTACGCGGGTTTGGATATAAATTGATCTGTTAAATGATATTGGTTCAATTTTTGTACTTTTCAAGTGACTATGAATCGTATCGCAATCCTTTTTTTATTTGGCGCTGTTTCACTTTTTGCGCAACCCAAATTTGCGGCAGAATTTATTGAGAAGCAAAGCCTGAAAACCAATCGTTTGGTTGCCATAGATAATTTTGGGATGTTCTATCATATTGTTAACGATGTTGAAATAGAACTTCATGGTCGTTATAATGATTTAAATTATTCGAATATTCAATTTGGAAATATAACTACGGCAAATGCCTTTAATCCTTTAAAGATTAACTTGTTTTACCGAGATTTTAATGCCGTAGTCATTTTAGATAACCGTTTAGCCGAAATCACCAAAGTTGATTTTAATACACTGAATCCTTTTCGAGTCGTAACCTTTATCTCTACAGGAAACGATAATACTATTTGGCTTTATAATCAAAATACTCAACAACTAGAGTTATTCGATTATCTCAATTTAAAATCTAGAGTTAAATCGCTGCCTATTCAAGGCAAAATAGTTGATCTTAAAAGCAATTATAATCACTGTTGGATATTGACCGAAAACACGCTTTATAAATATAATTATACAGGAAGCCTTATTGAAAAAATAAACGCGGAAGGGTTTGAAAAACTTCAAATTTCAGATGGCAATGTATTTCTGCAAAAAGAAAATCAACTGTTTATCAACCCAAATAATTCTGCAGAAATTGAGGCACTTGAATTGCCAGAATTGTTAATAAATCAGTTTTTAGTAACCAATGAAACCTTGTATATTTACAACGAGGGAATTCTTTACAAATACCGACTAAAAACAGACTAAACTATGCATGTTGCTATTGCAGGAAACATTGGCGCGGGAAAAACCACACTTACTAAATTACTGGCAAAACATTATAAATGGGAGGCACAACTAGAAGATGTTGTAGACAATCCATACTTGGACGACTTCTACAATCAAATGGAACGTTGGAGCTTTAATTTACAAGTATACTTTTTAAATAGCAGATTTAGACAAGTATTACAAATTCGTAAAAGTGGTAAGAAAATTATTCAAGACAGAACGATCTATGAAGACGCCCACATTTTTGCACCTAACTTACATGCTATGGGGTTAATGACCAACCGAGATTTCGAGAATTATTCTTCACTTTTTCAATTAATGGAATCTTTGGTACAAGGGCCAGACCTTCTCATCTATTTAAGAAGCACCATTCCAAATTTGGTTAAGCAAATTCATAAAAGAGGCCGAGATTATGAAAACTCCATAAGCATTGACTACCTCAGCCGCTTAAATGAGCGTTACGAAGCCTGGATTGACGGTTATGAGAAAGGTAAATTATTAGTAATTAATGTAGATGATCTCGATTTTGTTGACAATCCTGAAGATTTAGGTAATGTGATCAATAGAATCGACGCCGAAATTCACGGTCTATTTTAGTTTGGAACACTATTGAAAATCTGTTAAATATTATAAATGTTTACCTGTTTTGTGTTGTAAATAAGTAACTTAGTAACACAAGTTGCTATGTTATGATTATAAATCGAACTGTATTATTAGGTTTTATTACGTCTGTTTTTTTATGGTCTTGTTCAAAAGGTGATGATAGTACAAGCTCTCCCGTTCAAGCTGAATTAAATGGCACATGGAAGGTCACTTCGTATTATTTTGATGGTCGCGTTTCTACCAATTTCCAAGAAGATTTTTCTTATTACGACTATACTGGCACTGCTGGTCAAATGGACTTAACTATGATATTTACCACAAATCAGAATTACACCTTTGATGGCTATTATTTTTTAGATAATACCATAACTACAGATGAAGGGGATTTCTATGCGTTTACTGATTACCATACCGTAGCAGATGATGGCATTTGGACAATAGAAAACAATTCGATTGACTTAATCGTTAATGGTGAAGAAACCAACATTGGTATTTCTCAATTAACGCAATCACAACTCATACTTAGAATTAACACCAACACATCTGTAACTGCTGCTAACAATACTACAACAACCGACACCTCTAAGCACGAAACTTTTATTTTAGAGCGCCTGAATTAAAACAAAAAGCCACACTTTTCAGTGCGGCTTTATTAATTTATAAAAAGGAATATGTCTTAATTATTTTCCTTTACTTCTTCTTCTATTTCTTCAACAACTTCTTTAATCACTTTTTTACCTTTGTCCATATTCACTGCATCATCTCCCTTTAGTGATTCAATCTGAGCATTAACTTCGTCTTCTGTTCCTTCAAATATTTGTTCATCAGTTGAAGCCTCACCATTTTCTGTAATAGTAGTCGTTACAGTTGCTTTTACTGAACCGTCTTCATTACTTTCCATTTCAACCTTCATCTCTTTAGAAATTTCTGTTTGTTCAACCTGCATTTGATTTGATGCATAGGCCGAAACACCATCGGCTGAAATTGCGATACTTGGTGCAATAACCAAAGCTACTACCGACATTAATTTTAACAAGATATTTAATGATGGCCCTGAAGTATCCTTAAATGGGTCACCTACTGTATCACCTACAACGGCCGCCTTATGTGCATCAGTTCCTTTGCGTCCTTCTTCCTCAATCATCTTTTTAGCATTGTCCCATGCACCACCTGCATTCGATTGGAAAATAGCCATCAATACACCGCATGTGGTCACACCAGCAAGCAATCCTCCTAACATTTCAGCACCTCCAATAAAACCAACTCCTACAGGTACCGCAATGGCTAATAAACCTGGAAAAACCATTTCCTTAATAGATGCTTTTGTTGAAATTTCTACACATTTTTCGTATTCGGCTACACCATCAGCAGCATCAAATATTTTTCTATCAGCTTCAGAAGCTTTAGACATATCTGAATCATTTTTGCGCATCACTTCTAATGCAGCTTTTAATTCTGGAATATCTCTAAATTGGCGTCGCACTTCCTCGATCATAGCCATAGCAGCACGCCCAACAGCATTCATAGATAAGGCGGAAAATACAAATGGTAACATTCCTCCAACTAATAATCCTGCCATAATTTTTGGTTGCGAAACATCAATAGCAGTGACGTTAGCTGTTTTCATAAATGCAGCAAATAATGCTAATGCCGTAAGTGCAGCTGAAGCAATTGCAAAACCTTTACCAATGGCTGCTGTAGTATTACCAACAGCATCTAATTTATCTGTACGCTGACGAACTTCGCTAGGAAGTTCACTCATTTCTGCGATACCTCCTGCGTTATCAGAAATAGGACCATAAGCATCAACAGCTAATTGGATACCTGTGTTAGCAAGCATTCCTACCGCTGCAATCGCAATACCATACAATCCAGCAAAGTGATGTGATACTAAAATAGCTGCTGCAATTAATATAATTGGAATTGCAGTTGACATCATACCTACACCTAATCCAGCAATAATATTAGTTGCAGATCCGGTTTCAGATTGTCTTACTATATCTCTAACTGGTTTTTTACCAGTACCTGTATAATATTCTGTCACTTTTCCAACGAGCAATCCAGCAATTAATCCAGCAATAGTCGCCCAAAATACGCCCATTGCGCCAAACGGTAAACCTTCTATTTCAGCTGGAAGAAATCCAGTAATGATAAAATAAGAGGCAATTACCATTAATCCAGCAGATCCAAATTCACCAATATTTAAAGCTGTGTGAGGTGATCCCCCATCTTTAACTCTAACAAAGAAAGTTCCTATTATAGACATCACAATACCGACAGCCGCTAAAGCTAAAGGTAAATACACTGCTCCAAGACCGTCAAAATTTGGCGTTATTATAAATGCTCCAAGAACCATTGTACCAATGATTGAACCTACATACGATTCAAATAAATCAGCACCCATTCCGGCAACATCACCAACATTATCACCAACATTATCTGCAATTGTCGCAGGGTTTAATGGATGATCTTCTGGAATTCCAGCTTCAACTTTACCTACGAGGTCAGCACCTACATCGGCAGCTTTTGTATAGATTCCACCACCAACACGTGCAAATAATGCAATAGATGATGCTCCTAGTGAAAATCCTGACAACACATTTAGAACTTCATTAATTCCCCATCCTTGTCCGCTATAAATCATGAATAAACCACTTAGCCCTAGCACACCTAGTCCAACAACACCTAGACCCATTACAGATCCACCAGCAAATGCGACTTCTAAAGCTTTACCTAGTGAAGTTCTAGCTGCGTTCGTTGTTCTTACATTGGCTTTTGTAGCTACACGCATTCCTATAAAACCGGCTAATGCTGAACATATGGCACCAACTATAAAAGAAACGGCTACCAAACCATTTGAGCCAGTTTCAGATTCGCCTTTAAAATAAAGTAGTATAGCCACTGCCGCAACGAAGATTGCAAGTACTTTATACTCTGCTTTTAGGAAAGACATCGCACCATCTGCAATATTTTTTGCAATTCGTGCCATTTTATCATCACCTACCTCTTGTTTAGAAACCCACATATTCTTAACGAATACAAATATGAGTGCCAATACACCGAAGGCAGGTAAAAATTGTACTAATGATTCCATCATGAAATAGTTTTTTAGTTAAATTTTTAAACGCGGCAAAAATAGTAAATTAAGTTGATAAAAAAAGCCGTTAAGATATTGTTATATATGCATCTTAGTCAATACAATTAATTAATTTGTGAAATTAGTCTATAAACTCTAATATTAACTTTTAATAAAAACGATAAAATTTGTTTGCTTTTTTATGTTAAGTACCTTCATATATAGTCAGAATGAAGACGTGCA
>CAJHYL010000045.1_pt1 | contig 15237 bp, 14 predicted proteins | sample 9198761 | NCBI WGS metagenome assembly CAJHYL01 (sample SAMEA7708360, study PRJEB35096) | sediment metagenome | biome: marine neritic benthic zone biome [ENVO:01000025]; feature: sediment [ENVO:00002007]; material: shallow marine sediment [ENVO:03000034] sea grass bed [ENVO_01000059] ...
ATTTTTGTAAATGGGAAAGTTAATAGTCCTGGAAAATTTGTTGTTGGAAGATATATGGACGTTATGCAAGCGATAACGCTAGCAGGTGGTTTAGGCACGTTTGCTGACGAAGACAAAATCAAGGTTATTAGAAGACAAAATGGAAAACAGGTTGTACATCAATTTAAATACAATGAAGTTAAAAAAGGTAATAATCTAGATCAAAATATAATTCTTCAAAGTGGTGATGTAATAGTTGTACCATAAAATCTTTATTTCACACTAAGTAAATATAAATAATAAATAATCAATAGGTCTACATAATGAATAACAACTCAAGAAAGTTAGACGCACAAGAATTACAATTAACTCTATTTTCATATTTAGTTAGATCCATGTGTTTAGTAGCCTTGCTATCCAACTCAGCAAGTGCGGCAGTATGGCTATTTGATCCAACTGTTACTCTTTCGCAGGAATATGATGATAATTACCGGTTAGCTACAAGTTCTTCAAATGAAGACGAGGTTTCGACAACAGAATTATCAGGTGAGTTAGCTTTAAAAGGGAAATCAGAACGGTTAGATGTCAAGGCAATTTTGAAACTCGACGCAGTAAATTATAGTGGTGATGATGATAATTTAGATGAAAAAAATAACCAATCTGTACGCTTAACGTCCGCATATAGAGTTACAGAACGGAATAGATTTTCTCTTAAAGGTAATTATTTTCGCGATACGATTGTTAGAACCACTCAATTACTATTTTTACCGGACGATGATGTTCCTTTTGATCCTGATCAAGATGTGGATGTAAATTTAGTTCGAGATGATGCAAGACGAACCCGTTTAAGAATTAGTCCTGGTTGGAATTATAGGTTGAATGAAAGTACATCGCTTGGTTTGGGCTACCAATACAGAGATCTTTCTTTCAGTGGAGAGAGTAGTAATTCGAATCTAATTGAATCTGATGCTCAAAGAATATCTGTAAGCCTAAAAAAGCGGGTGACCGAAAAAGATAGGATCACTGGTCGAATAAGTGAAACCTATTATCGCCCAGATAATGACCGAGATGTAGATACGCTTGCTTTAACATTGGGGTGGGTTCACAAATTTTCAGAAAGTTTTGAGATGGATTTTAAGATTGGTGGCCGTGATTCTGATTTTGATAATGCTCAAAAAAGCAGTGACTCGGGATTTGTCGGAAATATAGGTGCGACTAAACGTACTGATCGAACAGCATACAGAATCAATATAGAAAGAAGAGAAAGCCCAAGTTCATCTGGAAACCAAGTCGAAGTAGATGAGATCAGAATGGATATTCAACGTAGGATTACCGAAAAATTAACTTTTAATTTTCGCGGACGTTATTTTGATACAGAAACTAGTGATGGCTCGAATTCAGATTCAAATCGTGAATATTTTTCATTTGAACCTGAATTAAGTTGGAGATTTTTACCTTCTTGGGTGGCAGGTGCAGGCTATAAATACACTGAGGAAGATCAGGATGAAGGAGGAAGTGGTGATAGTAATAGCGCCTTTATAAATATTAGCTGGTCTCCGCCTAGACAGTTTTAGACTTAAACAACTACACATAATAGAATGAACACTACTTCTGTAAATGAAATACAACAAAATCTTCAGTTGTTGAAGCTTGAAGATTATTATGCGATTTTAAAACGTCGGAAAGCAGCTATGTTGGTTCCATTTTTTTTAATCTTAACGGCTGCAATTTTACTTGCTTATTTATTGCCTTCAATATATCGCTCAGAAGCAACAGTTTTGACTGAGCGGCAAGAAATTCCTACGGATCTTGTGGATACAACCGTAACTGGTTTTGTTCAAGAAAGGATTGAAAGTTTAAGTCAACAGCTCTTGACTAGAGAACATTTGTGGGAGATCGCTAATAAATTTGATCTCTATCCCGATAGCCGTACGTCTGAAAATCGTCTCGATATTACTTCTATGATGAGAAAAAACATTGAGGTTGATATGGTGGATGTAAAAACAAGTGAACCTGATAACTTTAAACAAGGTCTTGCTACCATTGCATTCACTGTCGCATATGAAGCTGAGGATCCTTATGAAGCACAAGCGGTTACAAATGAGTTAGCAGAGTTATTTATTATAGAAAATAAACGATTACGTTCACAACATGCTGAAGAAGTAGCGAAATTTTTAGAAGCCGAAGGTGATCGATTGAATAAACAGATTACCGAGCTTGAAACTCAGTTGGCTGAATTCAAGCAAGCTCAGCAATCCCAATTGCCTGAGCATATGAATTTAAATCTTCAGTTATATGAGAAAACTGATAGCAACATAGAACGAACGAGAGAACGAATTAGAGAATTAGAAGATCAGATTAACGCATTACATGCAGAGTTAGCTATTACTAAACCGAATCAAGATATTTACACAGATACGGGGAAAAAGGTTTTAACAGGTAATGAGCGGCTTAGTTTGTTGACTGCAGAATATTTACGTCTCTCAGCAAGATATTCTGCTAAGCACCCTGATCTTATAAAGCTCCGTCGAGAGATTGAAGCACTCGGCGGTGAAAGTAATGTAAGTGGGGTCACTGCTCTAATTGAAAAACTTACAGTACTGAAAGATAGATTATCTGAAGCAAAACGAAAATACTCAACAGATCACCCCGATGTGTTAAGTTTGCAGAAAGCGGTTGCAGGTGTGGAGAGAGGGTTACAAACTGCAAGTATATCCCCAACTCGTTCACGAGGAACATCAAGTGCACCTGATAACCCTAGATATGTCTCTTTGAAAACACAACTTGATGCAGCATCGGGGAACTTAACATCAGAAAGAACTAAACTCGCCCAACTAAATGCAAAATTATCAGAATATGAAAGAAGATTATTTCAAACACCTGTAGTCGAGCGAGATTATAAATTTTTAATGCGTGATTATGAAAATGCAAGGAATAAATATAATGAAATAAAAAATAAGCAGCTAGAGGCTCGGTTGGCAATAGATTTAGAAAGTAGTAGCAAAGGTGAGCGGTTTAAAATTGTTCAGAATGCTTATTTGCCTAATACACCTGAGCGCCCAAATCGTATTGGGATTGCACTGCTTGGGTTTTTGCTTGCATGTGCAGCTGCAGTTGGTATGGCAACTATTAGGGAGTATATGGATCGTACAATTTACAATACTAAAGATCTGATCTCAGTTTTTCGTGCACCACCAATTGCAACTATCCCTTATATATCAGAATAAAATGGAACTTTAGATCATGAGTCAAATTTTAAAAGCAGTTGAACTTGCAAAAAAAGAAGGGAACTTTAGGCAGAAAAATCCTAAAAATAGTGAGTCAGATGCAGTTGGAGAGCTACTGCTTCCAGATTCTAATAAAATTGAAACAAATAAGAGTTTGCTCAAAAAAAATAAAGTTTTAAGTGCAATTAATGATCAGAAAATAATTGATTCATACGGTTTGTTACGAACACGAGTGTTGCGACGCATGCAACAGAATAGATGGAAGAGTATAGGTATAACAAGTGCTGGTAAAGATAATGGGAAAACGTTAACTGCAATTAATTTAGGAATAAGTATTGCAAGAAAACAAAGTTATACTGTTGTGGTAGTTGATGCGGATTTAAGAAATCCAAGCTTACATAAATTATTTGGTTTTAAACCGCGTGTTGGTTTAAGTGACTATTTAAAATCAGATATATCTATAGATAAGGTTTTAGTTCATCCGAGTATTGAACGCTTAGTTATACTTCCAGGTAAAAAAAGCACTGATGCATCTTCAGAACTTCTATCATCGCATAAAATGTCACGATTAACACAAGACCTAAAGACACGTTATCCCTCACGAATTGTTATATATGATTTACCTCCTGTTCTAGTAAGTGATGATGTCGTTGCATTTGCTCCAAATCTTGATACTGCATTATTAATAGTAGAAGAAGGTGGCACTGAAACAGATAAACTTAAACGTTCAATGGACTTGTTGGAGGGTGTTGATATCATTGGTACTGTTTTAAACAAGTCTAAAGGTAATTCTCTGACAGAAGAATACTATTATTGATTACGAACTTGTTTGTATCATATTTTGTAATTATTGATCAGTATGTAAAAGTATTTCTAATATATTAGAAATGTTAATTCAATAAAATATAATCCTAATAACCTCCTGTATATTTCATGTTTAAACCAATCTTGTTTGAAGATATATTTTGCATCATTAGCAGGTTCTGTCATTTCTATATCATTTTTGAACAAAGGCACTAAATATCAAATTCTGAGAAATTTTAAGAGAATGATAATTAAAGGTAAAAAAGGATGAAAGCTGTAATACTTGCAGGAGGGTTGGGTACAAGGATTTCAGAAGAAACTACAGTTAAACCTAAGCCTATGGTTGAAATAGGTGGGCAACCAATTTTATGGCATATCATGAAGATTTACTCATGTTATGGTGTAAATGAGTTTATAATATGTTGTGGTTATAAAGCTCATATCATAAAAGAATATTTCGCAAATTACTCCTTGCATAGATCAGATATAACTTTTGATCTAAAAAATAATAAACAAGTTATTCACACAAATTTTGCAGAGCCATGGTCTGTTACAGTTGTTGATACAGGTGCAACAACTATGACAGGAGGTAGGCTTAAACGGGTTAAAGAATATATTGGTGATGAAACATTTTGTTTTACATATGGTGATGGACTTGCTGATATAAATATCAATGAACTTGTTGAGTTTCATAAAAATCAAAATTCAGCAGCCACTTTAACTGCAACACAACCGCCTGGAAGATTTGGTGCTTTTACCTTGGGTCAGGATCAAGAGAAGATAACTTCATTTCATGAAAAACCTAGTGGAGATGGTGCATGGATTAATGGAGGTTATTTTGTGCTAGAGCCCCAGGTTATTGACTATATAGTTGATGATACGTCTGTTTGGGAGCAAGAGCCATTGCAAAATCTTGCGCGTGATGGACTGTTATCTGCATATAAGCACAATGGATTTTGGCAACCTATGGATACATTACGAGATAAGCATTATTTAGAGTCGCTTTGGGAAAAAGATGAAGCACCTTGGAAGAAATGGTAGTTGCATTAAAAATCGGAAATTATTTTGAATACGTCAGACTTTCTTATTATTGGTGGAGGTATTATTGGTTTAGGGATTGCACGCGAACTCAAGTCTAGATTCCCTGATGCAAAAATAATTATTCTAGAGAAAGAAAACTCTTCTGGACTGCATGCAAGTGGACGTAATAGTGGTGTATTGCATGCAGGATTTTATTATACAGCTGATAGCTTAAAAGCGCGTTTCACGCGTGATGGTAATCATTTATTAACTGAATATTGTTTGCAAAAAAATATAAAGTTAAATCAATGTGGGAAGTTAGTAGTTGCAAAAAATGAATTTGAAGATTCAATGCTGGATGAGCTCATGCAGCGTGGTGAAAGAAATGGTGTTCCTTTGCAAATGCTGGATAAAAATCAAGCAAAGTCAATTGAGCCAAAAGTTAAAACTTTATCTCGAGCTATTTTTTCTCCAACAACATCTACAGCAGACCCTGGTGAAGTCATCAAAGCAGTGGAAGCTGATGCTAGAGAAGAAGGAATAGAAATACATTTTCAGCAAGCGTATACATCGGGGACAAATAAATGCATAAAAACTTCGAGTCAAGAATATAGCACAGCATACGTTATAAACTGTGCTGGTCTCTATGCTGACCAAATTGCAAAGAAATTTGGTTTTTCCCAACAATATGCAATTTTGCCATTTAGAGGTTTGTATCTGAAATCAAACGAACCTGCTGGGGCTTATCAAACAAACATCTATCCGGTGCCTGATTTGGATAATCCATTTTTAGGTGTCCATTTCACTATCAAAGTTGACGGTACCGCTAAAATAGGGCCCACAGCGATTCCTGCCTTATGGCGTGAACAATATGAGGGATTGAGTAGATTTAAATTTAATGAGGCTGTTGATATAGCCATTCGTTCAACGGGACTGCTAGTCAGCTCAGACTTTAATTTTAAAAGATTAGCAGCTACTGAGTTGCTTAAATATTCACGACAAAGGATGGTTAATCTTGCCAAAGACCTAGTTGATACAGTTGATCCAAATGCTTACAAGCAATGGGCAAAACCTGGAATTCGTGCACAGTTAGTTGATCTAAAAAAACGTAAACTTGAGATGGACTTTGTGCTTGAGGCTGATGAGTGGTCAATGCATGTTCTTAACGCAGTCTCTCCTGGTTGGACATGTTCCATTCCATTTTCAGAGTACGTTGTTGATGAGGTTATGAGGAATATAAATTGAATATCAAAAAATTATTAATAACAGGCAACATGGGTTATATAGGTCCTGAGCTTATTAAAAAGTTAAGGGTAAGTTATCCAGATGCAAAAATTGTTGGCGTGGACCTAGGTTTTTTTGCGCATTGTTTGACAGGTGCAGATGCGTTGCCTGAACGAAATGTTGATCATCAATATTTTCAAGATGTAAGAAATATGGATATTGGATTATTAAATGATGTTGATGCAGTAGTACATTTAGCAGCGGTTTCAAATGATCCAATGGGTAAGGCATATGAGAATGTAACAGCAGCAATTAATCACCAGGCTAGTGTTGAAATTGCGAAATTGGCAAAAAAATCAGGTGTGGGTGCTTATGTATTTGCGTCTAGTTGCAGTGTTTATGGTTATGCAGAAGGTGATGCTAGAGATGAAGAGTCTGAACTAAATCCTCTTACAGCATATGCGAAATCAAAAATTAATACTGAATCAGATATACGCAAACTTGCGGATGAAAAATTTAAAATTACTTGTTTGCGATTTCCAACTGCGTGCGGAATGAGTGATCGATTGCGGCTAGATTTAGTATTAAACGACTTTGTTGCTTCTGCTGTCGCCACTAACAAAATTACTATTTTGAGTGATGGAACGCCATGGCGTCCATTGATTGATATTAAAGACATGTCATTAGCGATTGATTGGGGTATATCTAGACAAGCAGACAGTAATAACCAGTTCTTAGCAATTAATGTCGGACGCACAGAGTAGAATTATCAAGTTAAAGATTTGGCTGATGCAGTAAAAGATCTAATGCCAGATGTTGAAATAGATATTAATACCGAAGCTGCACCAGACAAGCGATCTTACAGAGTTAACTTTGCAAAATATGCTGAAATGGCTCCTGATTACCTCCCACAAGTAGATTTAATGCAATCTATTCGGGAGTTAAAAACTGGACTAGAAAAAATTTGCTTCAATAATCCTGATTTTAGAAATTCTCAATTCATGCGTCTTAAAGTATTAACTAGTCATCAAGAGAAAGGATTGTTATCTGAACAACTTGAATGGATATAAAAAGCGTTCTTAAAAAAATTAAGACTTAGGTTAGTAAAATGAAATTTACTGAGACAAAACTCAAGGGCGGCTATATCATCGATATAGAAGAGATTGCCGATGATCGTGGATTTTTTGCGCGTGGGTGGTGTAGAAATGAATTCGAAAAATATGGAATTAACTCAAATGTAGCTCAAGCAAACATTTCTTTTAATAAATTTAAAGGAACATTGCGTGGACTTCATTATCAAACACCTCCTCACGAAGAGGCAAAACTTGTTCGCTGCACGCGGGGTGGTATTTATGATGTGATGGTTGATCTGCGGCCAAATTCATCTACCTATTGCAAGTGGGTTGGTGTGGAGTTGACTGCTGAAAATCGTCGTATGTTATTAGTTCCTGAAGGGTTTGCTCATGGGTTTCAAACTTTACAAGATAATACTGAAGTATTTTATCAAGTATCAGAATTTTACACTCCTAGTGTAGAGAAAGGGGCGCATTATAATGACTCTGCGTTTGGCATCACTTGGCCAATAGATGTTTCTGTTATATCTGAGAAAGACGAGAATTGGCCTACTTATAACGTCTAGAATAAATCTTATTCAAGGTTATTAATTATTTTTTATATTAAGTACAAAGCTATATGCGTAATCGCTGATGGAGAAATTTAAATGATACTTATTGATAGTGCATTACAAAAAAGAGAGCGTGAAAATAATCCAATAAAAGTTGCGATGATTGGTGCTGGATTTATGGGGCGTGGAATTGCTTTACAAATGTTGAATGTAGTCCCAGGTATGAAGTTAGTAGCCATTTACAATCGTTCTATTGAAGGAGCAATTCGGGCTTACAATGAAGCAGGTTGTGAAGACGTTGTAGAAGTGAATAATTTAGAAAAGCTTGAAGATGCAATTAGCAAAGGAAAGTATGCCGTAACGGAAGATGAGTTACTTGTTTGTCAGGCTGAGCTAGTTGATGTGGTTATTGAAGTAACCGGCACAATAGAGCTTGGTGCCAAAGTTTCTATAGAAGCTATTAATAATGGAAAGCACGTAGTAGTCATGAATGCAGAATTGGATGGTACATTAGGTCCACTTTTAAAAAATTATGCTGATAAAGCTGGTGTTATATTTACGAATGCAGATGGAGATCAGCCTGGTGTAATAATGAATTTGTTTCGATTTGTTAAAGGTATTGGTGTTAAGCCTGTATTATGTGGAAATATTAAAGGCCTACAAGACCCCTATCGTAACCCGACTACTCAAGAAAGTTTTGCTCGCCAATGGGGCCAGAAGCCACATATGGTGACTTCTTTTGCGGATGGAACAAAAATCTCTTTTGAGCAAGCAATCGTTGCCAATGCGACTAATATGTGTGTTGCTAAACGTGGTATGTGTGGGCCAACAGTTGAGTCCGGTACCCCATTGAAAGATGTTGTAAATTTGTACCCGCTCGAGCAATTAAAGAATGGAAATGGAATTGTGGATTATGTAGTTGGTGCAGAACCAGGCCCAGGTGTATTTGTGTTAGGTACTCATGATCATCCCCAACAACAACACTATCTTAATTTATATAAGCTTGGGGAAGGTCCATTTTATGTCTTTTATACACCGTACCATTTGTGTCATTTTGAAGTACACAATACCGTTGCAAGAGCGGCATTGTTTAATGATGCGACTATAGCACCATTAGCAGGGCCGCAAGTGGATGTTGTAGCTACTGCAAAAATAGATCTAAAGAAAGATCAGGTACTTGATGGAATGGGGTATTACATGACATATGGTCAAGCTGAAAATTCTGATATTACTCATATAGAGCGTTTGTTGCCTATGGGTCTGGCTGAAGGCTGTAAGCTAAAAAATGATGTGCCAAAAGATAAAGTGTTAACTTATAACGATGTGAATTTACCTGAAAATAGATTATGTGATCAATTGAGAATTGAGCAAGATAATTTATTTTATGAAACGAATCACTCAGCAATCGCACGTTAAATTGTTATTGATAAATTAAAATTTAGTACATTCAATAGTTAAAGAATATGTGTTCAAAGTAAAAATGGACTCAGACAATAATACAATTTCAATCGTCAGTCAGCGTAGAGGCTGGACTTTATTTGACTTTAAAGAACTTAAAGAATATGGGGATTTATTTTATTTCCTTGTATGGCGAGATATAAAGGCATTATATGCGCAAACAGTATTAGGGTTCTCATGGGCAATACTTAATCCACTAATTCAGATAATTATTTTCACTTTCATATTTGGTAAGGTTGCTAAAGTGCCAACTGATGGCATCCCTTATATTTTATTCTCATCTGTCGCGATTATCCCTTGGACATACATGTCTGATGCTATGACAAAGTCTAGCGCTAGTCTTGTTGCGGGACAGGGAATGCTCGGGAAAATATATTTCCCACGTATTTTATTTCCAATTACTCCTATATTGGCAAAGTTTGTTGATTTTACTATTTCGTTGCTTCTACTTTTAGCGATTATTCTCTATTACAAAGTCTCTATTACTCCAAATATTTTAATGCTGCCTTTTTTGATTATATTGATGATGATATTTTCCACAGCTGTAGGATTGTGGTTATCTGCGCTTGCAATAAGATATAGAGATGTGAAATTCGCAATGCCATTTGTGTTGCGAATGATGATTTATACTGCACCGATCTTGTATTCTGCTTCATCAATACCTGAAAATTATAGATTGCTATATTCAATTAATCCTCTTGTTGGAATTATAGAAGGTTTTCGAAGCTGTCTGTTGGGAACACAAATTCCATTTGAATATATGTTGCCCGGCATTATAACGACCATTATCTTATTCGTGGGTGGAGCTTTATATTTTAAAAAGATGGAATCTATATTTGTGGATGTAATTTAATTTAGTTGCGTATGAATATTTGTATTTTTTTGAATTTTTAAAACTTGAAATTAAAACTCTTTAAATTATGAACAAAGATATAGCATTTAGAGCTAGAAATATTAGTAAAGTTTACAGAATCGGTTTAAATGATACTGTAAACGAAAATCTTGGTTCTGTGATAATAGGTGCTTTGAGAAGCCCTATAAAAAACTACAAGAAATATCGTTCTTTATATAAATTTAAAGAATCAGAGCTACAGGAAAGCTCTTCTAATCCAGAATCGTCAGGACTATTGTGGGCGTTAAAGGATATATCCTTTGAAATTAACAGAGGAGAAACAGTTGGGATTGTTGGTAGAAATGGGGCTGGCAAGTCAACTTTGTTGAAAGTGCTATCGCGTATTACTCATCCAACAAAAGGAAGCTTAGAAATTAATGGTAGAACTGCTAGTTTATTAGAAGTAGGAACGGGGTTTCACCAAGAATTAACAGGAAGAGAAAATGTTTACTTAAATGGCACAATTCTTGGAATGAGAAAACTTGAGGTTGATAAAAAATTTGATGAAATTGTCGAATTTTCTGGTGTTGAAAAATTTTTAGGAACTCCCGTAAAGCGTTATTCCAGCGGTATGCGTGTGCGCTTAGCATTTGCGGTTGCTGCTCACCTTGAGCCAGAAATTCTTGTTGTGGACGAAGTATTAGCAGTGGGCGATGCTGCATTCCAAAAGAAATGCCTAAATAAAATGAAAGATGTAAGTCAAAGTGGCAGAACAGTTTTATTTGTTTCCCATAACATGGCGGCCGTAAGTAGACTTTGTGAGCGTGGAATTTTGCTAGAAAACGGCGCAGTGGTAAAAGATGGCCCAATTCATGATGTTGTAAGTGCTTATATGACTAGTGGTACGGGCACCTCTGCTGAGCGAGAATGGTCTGATAATTCTGCACCAACTGGAAATGTAGTGCGTTTAAATGCAGTTCGTATAATAAATAACACTAATGAAGTTACAGATGTCATCGATATTAGAAACGAGGTTGGTCTACAAATGGAGTTTGATGTGCTCAAATCAGGTTACACAATGATTCCTCATTTTTACATTCATAACGACGAAGGCATCGTAGCATTTAAAACAATGGATCAAGATCCTGCATGGGAATCTAAACGTCGACCAGCAGGTCACTTTGCTAGTACTGCATGGATTCCAGGGAATTTTCTATCAGAGGGCCCAATTATTGTGAGTTGTGGGCTTATGACTACTGATCCCAATATTCCTCAATTTATTGAGCATCAAATAGTTGCAGCACAAGTAGTTGATTCAATGGAAGGTGATTCAGCTCGAGGTAATTGGGCAGGTTCAATGGCAGGTATTGTGCGGCCAAAGTTAGATTGGGAGACAAATTTTTCTGGTTTAGATAATTCTAGTGTTTTATCAGCATAAATTTAGTTTTAATAATTTCTACGATGTTGAAATAATAAAGTAGTAGACATGTTTTTAAATCCAATTACAAATGTTGAAACAAAAGAAAATGTAGTTTCACTAACATTTGATGATGGTCCTCATCCTTACTATACGCCTGAAACTCTAAAAATATTACGTAAATATAATGCTAAAGCAACGTTTTTCATTGTTGGTGAAGCAGCTAAGAAATTTCCTGAAGTTGTTAAAATGATATCTGATCATGGACATGAGATTGGCAATCACTCATGGAGTCACTCTAATTTGAAGTCTGTAAAATCTAGGTTGCGTCGACTTAAGCAATTATGGAAGTGCCAAAATGTAACTGCTCCATATTCAAGTCGAATATTTCGACCTCCTTATGGTGCGCAAAACAAACAAGTTCAGTTAGATGCTTTTATTATGAGGTACAAATTAATTTTATGGAATGTGTCGGCCCAAGACTGGGTTTTTCAAAATTCTGAAGAGATCGCAGAAAAAATTATAAGAAGGTGTGCTCCGGGGAATATTTTTCTTTTGCATGATGCGATATACAAAAGTTATTTATCAGACACAGAAACACCATATGATCGAATGACAATGATTAATGGTCTTGATAGGGCACTTGACACACTATCGAATAAATTTCGTTTTGTCACGGTTAGTGAAATGCTAAATTGTGGTCGACCAGTCTCAAATTGGCCAATTAAATCTATGGCTTAGGCTATGTTGACAAAATTAATATACATAGACTTTTCTAAAAATTAAGTGAAATTTAGTGAAACTGAGTGTCATCATTCCTTGTTTTAATGGTGCTGCTACATTAGCCGAGCAGCTTGATGCCCTTAGCACACAAGAATGGTCTGAGTCCTGGGAATTAATACTTTCAGATAATGGTTCAACTGATAATTCAGTTGAAATCGCACAAAGCTTTAAAGATAAATTTGATACTTTTAAGATTGTAGACGCTTCAGAAAGAAGAGGTGGAGCATATGCAGTTAATAAAGGTATTTTTGAGGCCAGTTCAGACACTATTGCTGTATGTGATGCGGATGACCAAGTGTGCCCTGGCTGGCTGGCCGCTATAGGGAATGCGCTTGAAAAGCATGATGTTGTTTGTGGACGATTCAAGTTTGATAAATACAATGAACCTGATCAAGCTAGTAGAGCAGCGAAAGCTTGGGAAAGTGGTTTTTATATTGGGAAATTTTTACCAGGTGGAGGAAGCGGCAATTATGGAATAAAAAAAGATATTCATCAAAGTATTGGTGGCTTTGACGAATGTTTGCCGCATGCATATGACGCAGATTACTTTTGGAGACTACAGTTAGAGGGTTATGAACTATATAGTGAAAAAGATGCAATCATTCAAATACGTATTGGTCGCGTTAATCCAAAAATTTCTTCAATGTTTCATAGAGGAAGAAAAAGAGCAGCATCGAATTATTGGTGTTATAAAAGATTTAAGAAATATGGAATGCAAAAACCCGATCCTATTATAAAAATTTGTATTGAGTGGGTTAAGATGTTATGGAATGGAGTTCGTAAAAGTATAAGACAGAAAGACGATAGGTTTGAATGGGTACCTATATTTGCACAAAAGAGTGGAAATTTGATTGGTGAAATACAGGGAAGATTAACTAATCCATGCAGGCCTTTTTTGAAAACAAAGATTTCTAGTTAAACAAAACTTAATCTAATTATTATTAGCTATTTCATTGCGGCTGATTCTGATCTCAATTATTTTTGAATTTTAGATGTAATACAGCGTCATTGCTAAAAGGGGCCGTGAAAATTTGATGTTCCTCTACATCAATTATTCCTTTATCAGTAATTTCTCCTATTGCGGGATTAAACCATTCATATATGTATTTACCAGGTACTATTTGTAAGTAAAAAGATTTTCCGGCGAGAGGTTGATACACTAAATATTCTGAGCCAGGCTTTTCCAAACAGTATCCAGTAGAACAGTGTTCTAGATGTGTAGTCGGTAGCATATTATTTAAGTCGATTTTTTTTGAATAGCTTAATGTGTAACCCATATTTTTTCTCACATCTACTATGTCCCACCCCTTGTAGTCGTTCTCTAAAGGGTCCATATATATTGGATTTAATCCTCTCAAAAAGCTTTTCCAAACCCATGCTCTATCACCCCCAATTCCCCAGAGGTGATCGCTATCAGTAATAACGACTTTATTGCCGTTCGCTACAGGTGGGTTCCATTTGTAGTTGCTATTTTTATCGTCCTGTGTAAGTGAAACCCAATCAGCGTTACTTTCCAGTACGAATTTGTTTCCGAGTTGTTTGTGGGTTGTTAATCCAACAGGATGTTGCTTAGGTTTTGATGATTGATAAGAATTTAGATAATTCAGCACTTCATACTGCCATTCAATATGTTTGGGCGCCCAGCCCCTAATACCAGGATCTTCATTACAAATTTCATACAGCACATTGTCAAATTGATTTACAGTATCGACCATTTTTCGAATATAAGATTTTTGATATTCAAAAATTCTATTATTCAGAATACTATGAACTTCTTCGCCTTCATTGTTATTATTAAAAAAATCTCCATCTACAGCATTAGTATTATTAGCTTTGTTGAATGGGTGATACTTGAATACATTAATTTTATTTCCGTAACTGGTATCAATACTCCAGCCTTGAAATAACATGAGACTAATATATTGATTTCGATTTTTAGCAATTTCTAGTCTTGAACGAAGTAAATCAAAATATCTTTGATCAAATTTATTTAAATCAAACTTTAGAAGGCCATCATTTGCGATACCCGGGCCAGTTCTTTTCCAAGGCATAATAGATTTAGGCTCACCTTGTTCTGAATAAGCATTGCCTTTAGTATGTTCAATCACCCAATATCTAATAAAATTATGCCCATATTTTGAAAGCATCCTAGAAAACTCATCAAAAGACCCTGTTAGGGTATTAGACCAGTTATGTGAACCAGTGAGGTAAACTATTTCGCCATTTTTATCGGCAAAATATCGAGAATTATTGGGATGAACAGTGAGAGGACTTGAGTTGAGTACTGAGGTACACAACATATAGATAGTTATAAGTATAATGATTTTCAAGCGTATTTTATTTATTAATATAAATCAGTTATTTATTGTTATGGGTTCTCATAATATCAAAATAACACAATATATTTAGAATATATGTCAATGTTTATTGTTTTCTAGAATTTGTAAAACAACTTCTTTATATTTAATTGAAAAATTTTCTCTAGTATGATGTTTCCTTGCTTGCTCCCAAGCTTTTTTCGATCTAATTTTTAAATTTTCTTTGGGTAAGTTTGCAATATATTTAACCGAAGCCTTGATTTCGTCAATTGTACAATTTTTAAGAATCACACCAAAGTCGTCCATATCAACTGCGGTTTCATAACTTACAATAGGAATTAAACCTGCATGCATACATGTTTTAACTGATGGGGCGCCTGCTTCAGAGCAACTTATGTGTAACATAGCCGCACATTTTTTAGCAATATCGGTGAATGTATTGCTTTCAATATCTACCCATCCAATTAAATTTATGTTTTGACTATTATGAATTTCATCCTTAAAAGCTTGTAAAAAGTCAGAGTCTTTTTCAGTCGGTGCGCATATAGTCA
>CAJHYL010000122.1_pt1 | contig 15008 bp, 7 predicted proteins | sample 9198761 | NCBI WGS metagenome assembly CAJHYL01 (sample SAMEA7708360, study PRJEB35096) | sediment metagenome | biome: marine neritic benthic zone biome [ENVO:01000025]; feature: sediment [ENVO:00002007]; material: shallow marine sediment [ENVO:03000034] sea grass bed [ENVO_01000059] ...
CTCGTCAGAGAAAACAATGGTATTAAAAGTTGTTACTGTTTGCGTCTCATCTGTAGTACAGCCTGCTAAACCAATTGCTAAGCAAAACAATAACGGTTTATATAAATTCTTTACACTTTTCATAGATATTTTATTTAATTAAGAATTTTTAAATCATCACAATAATATACAGAGCCGTCTCCAGGTACTCCTGGCACAAACTCAAAGAATATAATAACTAAATCTAATGGACCTACATTAAAGTTAGAACTACTAAAATCCCACTCTAATTCTTCCCATTCATTTGTTGTTGTTGTATTGGCATCTAATTCTACAAATTGAGCGCTATTAGCAGAATTCTCCAATTTTATACGCACTGGTATTCCCGCTTTTGGAGACCACACTTTCATTCTGAATTTTTGTGACGTAGAAAAATCTACTGGTGAATCTAGAGCGAGTATCGTTCCTGCGAAAAATTCTGCTCCATTAGTTTTGGTCGTTCTTAAAATTGTTGACGTTGGATTAATGCCCGATTGATCAGGATTAGGCTCTACTGCAGAATCGGCTCCAGCAAATGTTGTAAGACCATAAGTTAAAGAAGTTGATTCAAACCCAACAGGTAGCGCTACTTCCGTAGCTGCAGAATCATCTACATTATCAGATGGATCAACAACTTCTCTATAGTAATATATATTATCGACATAGATTTCAGAAATAGTAGCGTCAGATACAAAGAAGATTAACCCAATAGCATCTCTAACGCTTAAACCATTAAAATCTCCTAATGGAATATCTAAACTAACCCAGTCATTCGACAATAAATCATTACTGCTAAGGGTCACTTGGCCAGATATTTCGTTTGCGGTTTGTACACCGTTTAACAACTCCAGTCTAATAAAATCACCTGGATCAACGTTTTCACGCACATTAATATCTACATGAAAATGGGTCATTCCTGTAGCATTTATAGGTTGTACATTGAGAAATGTACCAACACCTACGAAGTTAAGATCTGTATAATTGATAACGTTATCTCCATTAATAGATAGATCATCTTGCCCTTGTGTTGTTTGAAAAGGCGCAAAGTAACCGTTATAATAATCTACTGGTACGTTTGTGTAAGCGTCGCTAAAAATTGAGATTACATTTTCTGGAGCTTCATCTGGCACTGGTGCGGCAACGAATTCACCTAATGATTCAATTGTTAATGAGCCTGCAGCATCAGTACCTCCGAGGCTAGCCGTAATTACGGCTGTTCCTGTTCCTAGAACTGTTACATTTCCTAGTTCGTTTACCGTAGCAACACTAGGGTTAGAAGAACTATAATCAAAATAGCTCGGTGCAGCAGTTACAGTAATATCGCCATTGGCAGAATTTAGTGTTTGCGTCAAACCAACCACCTGAACATTCGCACCAATAAATGTTTGCGTTTGTTCATCATTGCCATTAAATATCTGCGGTCTTGGCTGCGCCAGAGTCCCTAGTTTCTCAAATTTAACTTCATCCATCCACAATATAAAACCGCCTTCATCTTCTGGTGTTGAAGCACCTTCTGCCAGCCAAAACAATCCAGTTTCTGCTACCAGTTTAGATGCATCTGGGATAGGCACTGTAAATTTCTTCCAATTGGTGCTTATTTCTAAACCTTCCAATGTCACTTGATATTGATTATTGGTATCGCCTTCAATACCGAATCCTACATTATCAAGGGTTACGCCTTGTGATGCTTTGGCATAAAATGTTAAGGCATCGAAACCTGTTAAGTCTCTCCCACCAGTTGTATTAAATGTAGCACCAACGAATCCATTTCCAAATGTAGGGACATCGAAACGCATTGCAGAAGTCCCAGAGAATACATCATCAGTTACTACACTAAAGGCATCAGGATCTGCACCTTCGCCTACAAAAGGGAAATAATCTAGACCTGCGGAGAACGCATCAATAAAAACATCACCATTTTTAGGGAATCCAGCAACCTCAGCATCATTCGATAAATCTCGTTCGCATCCTACCAATGCCATGCAAATTGACATTGCGAATACTACTTTTAAGTTTATAATTTTTGAATATTTCATAGCTTTCTATTTTCCGATATTAATATGAATATAAGTTCTTATTTCCCATTCCTGGCCATCATCAAATCCTGCCGAACTTAAAGGTGGAACCGGTGGGAAGGTATTAGGTAATACTTGATTTGGTAAATACCTTGGAGAATTTTCGTCTAATGATCTCCATGTGCCTCTTATACCAATTCGTGTACTTGGTAAGATAAACCAATCTGGTTTACCTATAGAGGTAGAAACATCAACCATAAACTGAACTGGGAACGTCAAGTTAAAATCTCTGTGATAATCAAATGGTCCCCAATCATTTAATTTTAAATGCGTTTGTAATTTAATTTTCTTGTAAATCATTCTCACATCACCTCCAAAGCGCTTAATTAATCTATCACTATCACCAAAAGCTTGCCCATTTCCGTAGTAGAAATTACCTATGATACCTAAATCTGGTGACACTTTTGAAACCATTCTTGAATGTACTTCCCATAAGTCTTCTGCCGGTACTGAGTTTGGAAATGCAAAGAATTGACGATTGGCTAAGAAACCAATATGCGCATCCTGTTGTGTAGGATGATGTCTATACACAAAACCTAGATTCATAGCAAATTTGGCATCTTCCGCTCTATCATTATCCCACTCATACATCCATGTTCCTGGTGTAGGGTCAAAAGTGATAAGTAATTCTCCAGCAGTTGTTTCTCTATTCCAACGCACAGCAAACGGATCTGAAATTACATTTCTCAATCTTCCTGGAGCAGGTGGATTATTAGGCATTGGATCAACTAATGGTTTTTGCCATAAGAAGTTAGGTGCAAATTGAAAATCACCAGTACTAAAGGTAAAACCAGTTAAGAAATTAGATTGGTTACCACTACCTGTGTCTTTTAATCTCCAACCTGTAAAGGTTCTTGTTGGGTCTGCTCCACCATTGGCCACTAAGCCCATGATTGCACCTTGCGCATACCAATTAAACTTACCACCTTCATAGGTAATTTTCGCTTTACCGCCCCAATTATCTTTACCTTGAATCTTATCTTCAAATACGACACCATTTTCTATATCTTGAAATGAACTTCCGTTAAGAGGACTTCCGCCCCAAATACCACCAAGTACAATACCAAATTTACCAAATTCTCTTTCTACTGCTAGTGTTGCTCTTTCTGTTGGCCATCCTGGGATGATACCACTTCGAACTTGGTTTGCATCTAGGATACGCTGACCGTTTTCATCGAAACGCAATTCTGTTTGAAGGTCTCTATGATAGATACCTGTAACGTCCCAATGACCGAGTTTTTTGTGGTATTTAAGTAATGCCGTTGGGTTAGCGCCCCACCATAATTGCGGACCAAACGCTGCTTTAAGACCCTTAAATGCTCTTTTACCATCTAATTCTATACCGAGAATTTCACCGCCATAAATGTCGAGGTTAGGACCATAATTTGCTTCAGGATATAAATTAAAAAAGTCGCCTTCATAACCCCAATGGAAGTGTCCTGTTCTATAAAAACCACGTAAGTCAAACTCTTTTGCCTTCCATTCAAATTCAGCTTGATACACATTAACGCGATTAATATCTCCTAGCACTACATCACCATTATCTGAATTAACAGTTACAGATCGCCCTCTATTTTCATAAAAGATTTCATCTATTGGATTATCTGCCACATTGCCAAGAATATTGAAATTAACATTGGCACGCATGTTAGGGGTTGGATTACCTTCAACACCTATAAAATACGATTGCATATGATCAAAACCAAGTTGATTAGGAAATGTAAGTGCATCTGGATCTGCTGTTTCAGGCGTAGTAATTAAAGAACCACCGGTATTAAATGTAGTAAACTCGGCTCTTAATTGACTAATTCTTATTTTCTGTGTATCATTTCCACCAAGCGCGGCTTTATCACCTCTCGCACGCAACACATGATCCATTAGCTGTATGTTATCGAAATGATTCAATAAAATTTCACGGGTCATGCCATCGGCATAAGGATTTAATGAGTGTGCTTCTTTCAAGGCATAATATGAGGCTCTTGGATACAATTCGTAAAGGCCTCTTTCATTAGTTGGTCCTTTGGCACAGATTCCAAACCACTCTTCATTCATATTGTTTTCGCCAGGTACGAGATCAATAGGATAGCCGCCATTAGCCCATGATGCATTTGCGTCATGCAAATCGGCATTCTTTCTATCATCGAATCCGAACTTCCACCAACCATCACTAAATTGAAATGTGAAACCTCCAATACTGTTTCCTGTTTTACCTAGTCCTGCAGCGTTCTCATAGATTTCTTTCCAGTTACCTACATTATAATATGCTTGAGCTCTTTGGTCCTCTTTTTTCTCTTTTTCATTAAATGCATCGGCACCAAATTCAGTAAACATTACTGGGATATTAAGTTTTTCTTTAACGACATCAAACATGTCACCAAAAGAAATTCCTCTATAGGTATTGGTACCATATATATCTATGTCTTTACATTCTTCTGCTATTATATCAATAAACAAAACATCACCATTACAAATCGCTACAGGGTGATTGCCGTCTATAGCCTTCATGGCGAGAGCAGCTTCATTCATCAATTTGTACATTGGTCGACCACGTGATTCGCCAATAAATGCTTTTTGCGCATCATCATCTGGGAAATCTTCGGTCTCCGCACCTTGCCAGAATAACCCGTAGTTATTCTCATTACCCAGCAAATACATTAATAAACCAGGTGTGTCTTTATACTCTTCAGCCAAGGTTGTAATTTCAGTCATCAACAATTCTGCAGTTTTGGCCTCATCGTAAAGCGTTACTGGTGTCCATACACCTTCAATTGTGAGACCATATCTACCAAACGAATGATTAAGCATGGTATAAATGCCATAGTTTTCATAGATATATTTAATCCACCTAGCAGGAACTCCAGTATACTGTCTAATCACATTTACTCCCATATTTTGGAGTAGTAACATTTCGTGGTCTAAACCCGCTTTAATAATATCGTCTGGTTTTTCCCAAAATTGAGCATTCACAGTATTGGTTCCAATTGGAATATAATCCCAATTCATACCATTAATCATAAATGGTTGTCCATCGACGAGTAATTTGTCACCATCTGCGTTACTGGAAACAACAACATTGTTCGCCTGAGCAGTTACAGTATTAACTACAAAAAGTGATAGCAGAAATCCAATTAAAATTTTTCTCATTAGTCATATTTTTAATAGAAGCATTGACCTTAAAATTTTAGGCTTTGGAGATAACCCATTAAGATCGCTATTGATTTTGTATAAAAATAAAAGGTATCATTAAGAAATTCTTAAATTTTGCCTCAACAAAAAACATACAATTCAAAAATAATATTGCTTTTTTGTTAAATATGTAATTAAACACCTTGCAAATTAGGATTTTAGCAAATGAAAATCAAACGCAGTAATACATAAATTTTTAGATTTTCTGCAAATGTTGTGGTAATGTTGTAGTGAAAACTTGTATTGTATTGGTTTTATATCTCCAAAATGTAATTTGTTAAGCTTTCTTCATGGGGTAAATTCATTTTTTTACGAAGACGATAACGCTTAACTTCTACACTTCTTGGTGAAATATTTAATAAGGGTGCTATTTCTTTAGATGACAGGTTAAGTCTTAGGTATGCACATAATTTGAGATCATTGGGCGTAAGCATGGGATGCTTGTCTTTTACTTTATTAAGAAAATCTTTATCTGCATTGTTAAATGCCTCTTTAAAAAGCTTCCAATCATCAGTGTTATTTAAATTATTATCAATTATTCTAGTAATGGCATTTACATTGGGCTGTTCTGGGCCTTTTTTAAGCTCATTTTTAAGTGTATTTAAAAACTCATTTTTCTTAATTAGACTTAAAGTAGATATTGCTAATTCTCTATTTTTACTTTCTATATCTTGCTCTAATCGTTCTGTTTTAAACTGCATTCTTTGCTGTTTATTTTCTAAGTCTTTAAGCTCTATTTCTTTTTGCGTTTGCATTAATATTCGTACTCTTTGCCTAGAATAATAAGATTTGTACAAACTGTGAATAAATAAAGAAACGACAATAAAAATCAACGCATATATAGTAATCATGGTATTTGACAAGTGCCATGGTTTTGCAATACTAAACTCGTATGCAGCCTCATTTTCGGAAATTTCATTACCTATTTTGGATCTTACTTTGAAGGCATAATCTCCATGTGGTAAATTATCAAAATTTCTTGTAGATATTGTACTCCATGAACTCCATTGGTCATATAACCCCTCAAGTTTTGTTTGGTAAACTGGTTCGAAGTATTTGTTATAATGGGTCGAATTAAAGCTAAATTCGATGTTATTACTATTAAAGGGTATCTTCTCGTCAAGATTTCTATCTAACAATACATTTTGCCCTTCAATGGTATTCGAAGTTACGCGATTGATGGTAATAGTATATGGTTTGTTTATTTGCTTATTGAGATTAATAGTAATATATCCAGATGTACTTCCAATTAAATACTCTGTATCTCCTGTTTTAACGATATCTTCATAACTTAAAATACTTCTTCTTAATTCGTTTGACAGTGGTATACTATATAAAGTTGGCACATCACTAATGTTACTAGGAATAAAATAATTGATGTTACTCTCGGTGAAATTCCATAACAAGTCGTCTGCCGTTTTCACCAATTTACCTGAGACGTAGTTATCATTAAAAAGGCTTTTATTTAAGACTGTATCTTTTATGAAGTTATTGCCTTCAACATCATATTTGTAAATGCCTTTCTTATAAGCATAATAAACATCGTTGTTATATTTGGTTAAGCCCGAATTAAGTCCTTTCTCTATTTTATTTTTTTTACTTCTGACGACCTTATTGAGTGCCTCGTCTATTTCTACTTTATAGACGCCTTTGTATTCATGATTAACTATTACGGTTTGACTATCTGTAAACTCAAAGAAACGAGACGATATATCAAAGCCTTCAACTTTATTTCTATAATTCCAAGTAGCTGATTTTGATAGTATATGCAATCCATTATAATTGCCTTGCATTAATAGGTTGGGGTTATTAGGAATGCTTTTAATATGCCAAGTCCCTTGTATATCAGATATTTTTATGGCCTTTTTATCTTCTATTAGAAAGGTCCCATAATTATGCCCGCAAAAAAGTTGATTTTGAATAACATCTAAAAACCAAACCTGTCCTTGGGTACCTTCAACAAAAGTAAAAGGGTCGTCACTTGGATAGTTTTTGTAAAAAAGACCTTGATTAGACCCTAAATACAATACATTTTTATGTAACTCTACGGCATAAACACTACCTATTTTCCCTTCTTTATCATAATATATTTTGAAAGGAGAATTCATGTTAAGACAGTTAATCCCATTATCTAAACCCAACCACAAATTATTGTCCTTATCCTCAAATATAGAAAGCACTGTATTATTGCTTAATCCATTTTCTTGCGAGATATGCTGAATTAGGCTGCCATTAGGTGAAAACATATAAATACCATCAGAAATAGTACCTATAGCCAAATTGCCATTATTTAATCTTAAACTATTATAACCACTAATACCATTAAGAACCGTATTAATCTCAGCATCCCATATTTCCAAGCCTGTATCACTTAACTCATAAAAACCGTTATTTTGAGTTTCAAGAATAACCTTTTTATCAATTAAAAAGGCATTTACCAATACATTATCTTTAATGACCTGTGCGTCTGAAACTAGTACTTCATTACCGTTTTCCAATTTATATAACCCTTGATTTAGCTTATGAAATAGGATATCGCCATTTTGTTTAAATAGTTTGGTCAATGAGGTACTTGAATCAATTATATTGAACTCCTTAGTCTTAAGATTATATATATAAATTCTGTCTAACGATTGGAAGAGAATAGCATCTTCCACAGCAATGATATTCCAAAACTGTTCATCTTCTACTAAATTCTCTTTTATTTCTTTGGATAATGAATTATAGATTAACTCACCTTTAGAATTGCGTTCCCAATATCCAAATTCCATGTAGCAGCCAGAATAAATCTTGTTATCGACAGCTAAAACCGATCGCATAATCGACTCATTAACCGAAGGATACAAAGTCCAATTTGCTCCATTGAACTCCAACAATCCCTTATTATTTGCGATATAGATATTATTATTTTCATCTTGTGAAATACTCCAGTTTTGAGTTTCGGCCTGATAATCTTGTGGTGTGAAAATAGTAATAGGAGGTAATTCTTGGGCGGAAGAAATTGCCGTAAAAAAACCAAACAAAATGACGCAGACTGCTACAAATTCTTTTCTAGGAAAATTCATTAAAACCTTGTATTTAAAGCAATATACAATAATGTTGTGGAGTTAAAAAGTGCTTTAACGCTACCTATACAATAGAATTAATCAAGTATTAGCTTATTTTAAGACCGTTATTAGTAATCTGATTCCCATCTGGATTTACAAAGACCAATTTACCACGCTCATCTTCAGTCATTAAAATCATGCCTTCACTTTCAACACCGCGAAGTGCTCTGGGTGCTAAATTTACCAGTACAGTTACTTTTTTACCTACAACGTCTTCTGGCGTATAACTTTCTGCAATACCAGAAACAATGGTTCTCACATCAATTCCTGTATCAACTTTCAAGACTAAAAGACGTTTTGCTTTAGGCATTTTTGAAGCCTCTAAAATAGTGCCTACACGCATATCAAGTTTAGAAAAATCATCCCAGCTAATGCTGTCTTTTTGTGGTTCGATATCTTTGTTGGCCAATTCATTAGCCTTTTTAATGGCCTCTAGTTTATTTAATTGCAATTGAATGTCTTTATCTTCAATCTTACCGAATAGCAATTCAGATTTACCAATAATATGTCCAGAAGGCAACAATACACGCCCTTCATTAATGTCGTTCCATTTCCAATCTGAATCTACTTCAGAAGCATTTAAAATATCTCTTAATTTGGTTGAAGTAAAAGGCAGAAATGGTTCACATAATACGGCCAAAGCTGAAGCGATTTGCAGCGCCACGTACATAATTGTCTGCACGCGAGCTTCATCTTCTTTAATGACCTTCCAAGGTTCTTCATCGGCTAGATACTTATTTCCTAAACGCGCCAGATTTATAAGCTCCTGACTAGCTTCTCTAAATCGATAACGTTCAATCGAGCTAGAAATAACCTTAGGATACACTTTAAGTTTATTTAAAACCTCATTATCTAATTCTGAAAAGGTATTTGGAACTGGTACGACACCATCAAAATATTTGTGAGTTAAAACCACTACGCGATTGATGAAATTTCCGAAGATCGCTACCAACTCGTTGTTATTACGCGCCTGAAAATCTTTCCAAGTGAAATCGTTATCCTTCGTTTCGGGTGCATTGGCCGTTAATACATAGCGTAATACGTCTTGCTTTTCTGGAAAATCTTGCAAATATTCATGCAACCAAACTGCCCAATTTTTTGAAGTAGATAATTTATTGCCTTCAAGATTTAAAAACTCATTAGCAGGAACATTCTCTGGTAGTACATAGTCACCATGCGCCTTAAGCATGGCCGGAAATATAATACAGTGAAATACAATATTATCTTTACCTATAAAATGAACCAGTTTGGTGTCTTTGTCTTTCCAATAGGGTTCCCAATTTATTCCTTCTCGTGCCGCCCATTCCTTAGTTGAAGAAATGTAACCAATAGGTGCATCAAACCAAACGTAAAGCACCTTGCCTTCGCCGCCTTCAACAGGTACTGGAATACCCCAGTCTAAATCACGGGTAACAGCTCTTGGTCTAAGGCCATCATCTATCCAAGATTTGCATTGACCATAAACGTTAGGTTTCCAATCTTTTTTATGCCCAACAAGTATCCATTCTTTCAAAAAGGATTCATGTTGGTCTAAAGGTAAAAACCAATGTTTAGTCTCTTTTAAGGTAGGAGAGGCTCCGGTAATCGCAGATTTTGGTTGTATTAAATCTGTTGCATTATGGCTGGTACCACAATTTTCACATTGGTCGCCATAACTCTCTTCATAACCACATTTAGGACATGTTCCAACAATAAACCTATCAGCTAAAAATTGCTGAGCTTCTTCGTCGTAAAATTGTTGCGTGGTCTCTTCTATAAACTCGCCTTTGTCATATAGCGTTTTAAAAAACGTTGATGCTGTTTCATGATGAATCTGTGCCGAAGTTCTGGAATAGTTATCAAAAGAAATTCCAAAATCATCAAATGATTGTCTAATTATGCTATCGTACTTATCGACAATATCTTGTGGTGAAACGCCTTCTTTCTTCGCTTTAATGGTAATAGGTACACCATGCTCATCACTTCCGCAAATAAAAGCCACATCGTGACCTTGTAATCTTAAATAACGTGCATAAATATCAGACGGCACATACACGCCTGCCAGATGCCCTATATGAATAGGACCATTGGTATAAGGTAAGGCTGCAGTTATTGTAATTCGTTTTGACATGATCGGTTTTCGAGAGGGACAAAAATACATATTTTGAAAGCCATTAAGAAACCAAAATCTTAAGAAGTTCGTTATATTTACAAAAAGCCTTTTTATGCAACTTAAACATCTTGTTTTTGCAGTTATTATCCTGTGTTTTTCATGTAACCAAAGTGCCAAAATCGCTGTTGAAATTAATCCGGCACCCGAACTTCCTAAACCACAGATTATGACGACTCCTACCTACTTAAAAGCTGGTGATTCTGTGGCTATTGTCGCGCCTTCTGGTGTTTTAAATAATAGAGAGCGTGAAGTGAATCAAGCTAAAGCTTTACTAGAAAGTTGGGGATTGCAAGTTACCATAGGCCAGCATGTGTTTAGCAAAGACAATCATTTTGCTGGATCTGATTCACTTCGCACATTAGATTTACAAAAGGCTATGGACAATTCAAATATTAAAGCTATTTGGTGCGCCAGAGGTGGTTACGGTACCGTTAGAATTTTGGACTTGTTAGATTACACTAAGTTTGAAACGCATCCAAAATGGTTAATTGGCTATTCTGATATTACGGCCTTACACAATGATATTCACAATTTAAACATAGAAAGCATTCATGGGTTAATGTGCTCAAGTTTAACCGAAGATTTAAGTGAAATTGAGCCAAGTGTTGATACGTTTAGAAATGCCATTTTTGGAGATAGCTTATCTTATACGATAGAGGGCAATGCATCTAACAAAATTGGCAATACATCTGGGCAATTGGTGGGTGGCAACTTAACGCTTCTACACACGATGCTAGGGTCACGATCGAGTATTAGTACTCACGATAAAATTCTATTTTTTGAAGAAATTGGCGAATATAAATACCATATTGATCGCATGTTGCAGAGCCTTAAACGTGCAGGCTACTTCGAAAATTTGAAAGGCGTTATTGTAGGTGATATGAGCAATTTAAGAAAGAATACAACACCTTGGGGGAAATCAATAGAGCAGTTGGTTTTGGATGTATTTGAAGACTATGAAATTCCTATTTTATTTGGTTTTCCTGCTGGTCATGAAGACCAAAATGTAGCTTTAATATTAGGAAGAGAAATTGAATTGTCGGTCTCTAAGGAAAAAGGGGAAGTTAATTTTCTAAACTAATCATTTCTAATTAATCTCAACGCTACAATTGGCAACTCACAACGAATTAGGTAAAAGAGGCGAGCAACTTGCTGCTAATTATTTGGCATCTAAGGGATATAAAATAATTGAACGCAACTACAGATTTAAAAAAGCCGAAATAGATATAATCGCACAAAAAGGAGACACTTTAGCTATCGTAGAAGTAAAGGCCAGATCAAGCAAAGAATTTGGTGATCCCCAAGAATTTGTGAAACCTAAACAAATTAAGAATTTGGTGAAAGCCGTCAATGAGTTTGTCATCGAACATAATTTAGAATGTGAAGTGCGCTTTGATATTATTGCTATAGTGGTGAAACACCATACCCATAGTATAGAGCATTTAGAAAATGCATTTTATCATTTTTAATTGCAAAGTACGTTTCGCAAGGCTTCAAAATCTAGAGGTTTAGAAATAATTTTCTTGTTTTTATCCAATACGAAATAGGAAGGTGTTGCCTTAACATTATACGCATTTCCAACTTCATTGTCCCATTTTCCTAATCCTAATACATGAATAAAACCAGGATAGTTTATTGTCTCATTTTTCCATTGGGTTTCATTGTCTTCAAGGCCAATGGCAATGATCTGTAGTTGTTTTGAATCTGTTTCTTTAATGGTTTCTCTTAGTTTTGGTAACTCTTCCAAGCAATGACTACAGGTACTACTCCAAAAAACAACGACATAGCATTCCGAAGAATCGAGATCGTATAAGGATGTGTCAATTAAATTTCCGCCTTTCGCTATTTGAATATCAAAGTTTGGAGCCATTTGACCAAATGACAATTTTTTGAAAAGTTCTAATTCCTTTACTAAGGCTTCGTCATTTGTGGTCTGGGCAATTTTCATTAAATAGGTGTCTGAAATGTAATTAGCGACGTTTTCGTAACTGGCTTCAGCCATTTGTTGCCATATAATTTGCAACAGCATTTTTTGTGTAAAAGGTGTTGCGTATTTCATTTTTTCAACAACATCATCAACATTAGATTTATAAGCTTCTACGACATCACTTTCCGGTGCCATACCAAAAACATAATTAAGCACACGTTCTATTAGAAAACTTGAGCTTTGAAGAACCTCTGATCCAAAATCAACATGATCAAAATAATGTGCTTTTAAATTTGAGATATAGGTCGAAATATCTTCATACTGATCTGGAATGTATGGTTTATTCGCCTTAATAAAATAGGATGCGATTGTGTTTTCTGAAATGTTTTCAAATTCAGTTTGTGTTTCTCTTTGTGTTTTAAAAATCGAAAGTAAGGCTGTTGAATCTTGGCTTTGTTCTCTAAAATAATTACCAATACTTTGAGAGATCATGGCCATGCTATTGGTATAAGATGTAAGCAATTTGTTTTCAACGCTTTCACGATATTCAATCCCAGTTTCTTCATTAAAAGTTAATGATACATCTTCTTTGGCATTGAAAATAATATCAAAATTGAATTCGTCTTGAGGTACGGCATAAACTACACGGTAAATACCCTTGGTAAATGTAGAATCTAACACAAACTCAAAATTTCCCGTTTTATCTATACTTGCTCTATCTATGTATGATGAATACTCTGGCAAAACTTTGTACAGCAATAACCATTCATAATTTTCTGCAGGAGAAAATGTTCCTTTAATACTATATTGTGCATGAATTAATAGCGGAAATAAGAGTGCAGTAATAAGATATTTTTTCACGTTTTTTGTTTTAGATACGACACAAATTTTAAACTAAAGTCACCAATTTAAAACAACAATTACGCCAAAATCGCGCTGAGTTTTTTTAATGCTGTATCAACGTTTTTTATGTCTGTAAATGTAAGAATTAATCGCAAGCCATTTCGAGTTTGTTTTTCTTTCATTTTACATTCTGCAGTGTGCGTTTGTACATAACTCAAAACCTTAGTAAAGGCTTCGCTCTGATAATATGCGCTCTGCTTATCACTTATAAAGTAACCCACCATTTTACTTTTCTTCATGAGTACTTTTTCAAAACCAATTTTAATAGCCTTCCATTTTAACCTAACGCTATTTAATAGATCTTCTACTTGAGGTGGTAAATCTCCAAATCTATCTATCAGTTCTGCCTCGAATAAGCTTAATTCATCTTCATTATTAAGCGCATTGAGTTTGGTATAGAGATTTAATCGCTCTGAAATATTATTGACATAATCGTCTGGGAACATCAGTTCAATATCGGTATCGATGGTAAAATCTTTGACATACGCTTTTTTAGAATTGTCGTCTTTATATAATGCTTTAAATTCGTTCTCTTTTAGTTCTTCAATAGCTTCGTTTAAAATCTTTTGATAGGTTTCAAAACCGATTTCGTTTATAAATCCACTCTGCTCACCACCTAGTAAATCTCCTGCGCCACGAATTTCAAGATCTTTCATAGCAATATTGAAACCACTGCCCAATTCGGTAAATTGCTCTAAAGCCTGAATACGTTTTCTGGCTTCTGTTGTCATCGCCGAATATTCGGGTGTAATGAAAAAACAAAACGCTTTTTTATTACTTCTTCCTACACGCCCACGCATCTGATGTAAATCACTTAAACCAAAATTATTGGCGTTATTAATAAATATAGTATTGGCATTGGGCACGTCTAATCCACTCTCAATGATTGTCGTACTTACAAGAACATCAAATTCGCCATTCATAAATGCGAGCATGAGTTTTTCCAATTTTTTTCCTTCTAATTGACCATGACCAATACCAATTTTTGCATCTGGTACTAACCGTTGAATAAGGCCTGCAACTTCCTTTATATTCTCAATGCGATTATGAACAAAAAATACCTGACCACCTCTCTGAATTTCATAGCTAATTGCATCTCTTATGATCTCTTCATTAAAACGAACTACCCTACTCTCAATAGGATAGCGATTTGGTGGTGGTGTATTAATTATTGAGAGGTCTCTTGCTGCCATTAAACTAAATTGAAGTGTTCTAGGTATTGGTGTTGCGGTTAATGTTAGGACATCTACGTTTTCTTTAATGGTTTTTAGTTTATCTTTTACAGCCACGCCAAATTTCTGCTCTTCATCTACTATTAACAGGCCTAAATCTTTAAACACCACACTTTTATTAACTAATTGGTGTGTACCAATAACAATGTCAATACTCCCATTTTTAAGACCTTCTAAAATCTCGCGCTTTTCTTTGGCCGTTCTAAACCTATTTAAATAATTTACCGTTACAGGAAATTCATGTAGACGCTTTGTAAATGTTTTAAAATGCTGAAATGCTAGTATTGTAGTTGGTACCAAAATAGCAACTTGCTTACCATTATCTACAGCTTTAAAAGCTGCTCGAATAGCGACTTCAGTTTTACCAAATCCTACATCACCACAAACCAATCGATCCATTGGTTGTTC
>CAJHYL010000055.1_pt1 | contig 14940 bp, 14 predicted proteins | sample 9198761 | NCBI WGS metagenome assembly CAJHYL01 (sample SAMEA7708360, study PRJEB35096) | sediment metagenome | biome: marine neritic benthic zone biome [ENVO:01000025]; feature: sediment [ENVO:00002007]; material: shallow marine sediment [ENVO:03000034] sea grass bed [ENVO_01000059] ...
TAGGCAAATCAAGTAATATGAAACAAGCCACTTATATAGCAATTATGGTTATCGCAACATGGTTTGTACAGGGGCAAAGTGCGTTTGACCAGGGCAATTCATTCTATAATGAAGGGAAATACCAGGAAGCCATTGCTACTTATGAAACCATTTTAAATTCAGGAAAACATTCCTCAGAGCTATACTTTAATTTGGCGAATGCTTATTATAAAACGAATCAAATTGCACCTAGTATATATTATTACGAAAAGGCCTTACAATTAAGTCCTAAAGATAAGGACATTAAGAATAACTTGTCATTCGCGCAAAACATGACTATTGATGCTATTGAGGCAATACCAGAAGTAGGATTTTCTAAACTGATAAAAAATACTACTAATGTCCTAAGTTTTGACGGGTGGGCTTTGCTTAGCGTTCTACTAATACTTGCATTTGTTGGCTTGTTTTTAAGTTATTACTTTAGTCTCTCTACAAATAAAAAAAGACTTTTATTTCTATCTAGTTTCTCATCATTGGCATTGGGAATGGTAAGTTTGGCGTTTGCATTTCAAAAATTTGATTCAGACCAAAAGGATAATCCGGCTATAGTCTTCGCACAACAAGCCGAAGTGAAAACAGAACCCAATTTGCGAAGTGAAAGCACATTCAATTTACATGAAGGGACGAAAGTGCAGATTATTGAAGTTTACGACAGCAATTGGCAAAGAATTAAAATTGCCGATGGCAAAACAGGTTGGATCGCATCAGACGATATAAAATTGTTGAACAATTTTTAATATTTGTTTAACAAAGGTCATTTTTAGAAGTAATATATTTGCTTTTTCGTATAAAAAATGTCAAAGAAACTACTAGCCATTTTATTTACCTCACTTTTTATGGTCATGCTTACTGCACCATCTTTGGCACTTATGGATTCGCGATTTGAAATGATCTCTATGATTGATTTTAATGACGAAGAAAAAAAAGAAGGTAAAGAAGGTAAAGAAGGAAAGAAAGATATAGAATGGAAAGTTTGGCAGCCAAATGCTAATACTTCACAATTGTCATACTTATTTGAAATTACCCAAGGCGACTTTTATTCAAATACATACAAACTGGAGTTAGAAATACATATTTTCAATCCTCCAGAACTCCACTTTTAGTACTTCGTGATTATTAAAAAAATTATGTCAAATCTTCTATAAGAAGACTAAAAGTTTATTACAAATGTTTAAATATTTAAAAAATGACTTGCCTGCGAGTATAGTCGTATTTTTTGTAGCAATCCCTTTATGTTTAGGAATTGCTTTGGCCAGTGGAGCACCCTTGTTTTCGGGCTTGATCGCTGGAATAATAGGTGGAATAGTGGTTGGAATCTTAAGTGGTTCTCAGGTTGGCGTTAGTGGTCCTGCTGCAGGATTAGCCGTTATCGTTCTTGGAGCTATTGCAACTTTAGGAAGTTGGGAAACGTTTTTACTAGCAGTGGTAATTGGAGGCGCCCTTCAAATTTTACTAGGCATTTTAAAAGCAGGAATTATAGGTTATTATTTCCCTTCTTCTGTTATCAAAGGCATGTTAACAGGAATTGGAATCATCATATTCTTGAAGCAAATACCACATATTTTTGGTTACGATGCTAGTCCTGAAGGTGACTTCGCATTTAAGCAATTGGATGGCGAAAATACCTTTTCTGAATTGTTTAATATGTTAGATTATATTACTCCGGGAGCTCTGGTTATAGCTGGAATATCACTTGGGATATTAATCTTATGGGAATCTTATTTAGGTAAAAAGTATAAAATCTTTAAGCTTATTCAAGGTCCTTTAGTAGCAGTAACGATAGGAATCTTGTATTTTGTATTTACGCAAGACTCTTCAATGGGACTAAAGGCATCACAGTTGGTAAGCGTACCTGTGCCTGATGGGATTACCTCGTTCTTAGGGCAATTTTCATTTCCCGATTTTTCACAAATTGCGAATCCAGCTGTTTGGATTACAGGAGCTACCTTGGCAATTGTTGCAAGTTTAGAAACACTGCTTTGTGTAGAGGCTACTGATAAATTAGATCCCGACAAACGGGTTACACCAACTAATAGAGAATTATTTGCACAAGGTACAGGTAATGTGATATCAGGATTAATTGGTGGCTTACCTATTACACAAGTAATTGTAAGAAGTTCGGCAAATATTCAATCAGGCGGTAAAACTAAAATCTCTGCCATTATTCACGGCTTTTTGCTATTGATATCGGTCATGTTAATTCCTACATTATTAAATATGATCCCAATAGCCGTTTTAGCAGCTATTCTTATAGTTGTTGGCTACAAACTTGCCAAACCATCACTTTTTATAAAAATGTATAGTATGGGCTGGAAACAGTTTGTGCCTTTTATGGTAACTGTTACAGGAATTGTGTTTACCGACTTGTTAAAAGGTATTGCTCTAGGATTGGCGGTAGGGATCGTTGTGATTTTAATAAAAAGCTACCAAAACTCACACTTCCTTCATATTGAAGATAAGAGTAATGGCAAACATAAAATTAAAATGACATTGGCAGAAGAAGTAACCTTCTTTAACAAAGGGGCGATATTGAAAGAGTTAGATATGTTACCAACAGAGACCTATTTAGAACTTGATGTAAGAAAAACACGGTATCTAGACAATGACATAGTTGAGATTCTTGAAGACTTTGCTTTTAAAGCAAAAGAACGTTTTATAGATATAAAACTTATTTCAGAACGAGGCATTGTTGAAAACCCTGACAGTTTTATAGAATTTTTTAAATTGAGGCCTCAAGTGGCATAAAAATAAATTTAGTATGAAAATACAAAAAGCAATTGTTCTAATGTGCATCATAGGGATGGGTTTAAACTCATCCCAACTCAATGCGCAAGACAGCAATTTTGGAAATTGGATTATTTATATAGGAAATAAACAATTTAATAGCAAATGGAATTTGCATCATGAAGTTCAGTATAGAAATTATGATGCCATTGGTGATTTAGAACAATTGCTTTTAAGAACAGGATTAGGATATAACCTTACCGAAAATAACAATAATATTCTATTAGGTTATGGGTACATCTTGTCTGAAAACTATGTGCCTAATTCTAATTCCAAAGTGACAGTTAACGAACACAGAATATTCCAGCAGTTTATTACAAAACAGAACATTGGGAAGGTGAGATTGAGTCATCGTTTTAGGTTTGAACAACGTTGGGTAGAAGGTGATTTCAGATCACGTTGGCGATATTTTCTTGGACTAAATATTCCAATTTATAAGCCCGAAGAAAAAGTTAACGAATTATATATTTCATCATATAACGAGATTTTCTTAAATTCAAAATCTTCAATTTTTGATCGTAACCGTCTTTATGGCGGTTTGGGTTATAAATTGAATAAAGCTGTTAGAGTTGAAGTGGGCTATATGAACCAGTTTTTTGAAACTGGTGGAAGAGACCAATTAAATCTAATAACGTTTGTTAACTTTTAAAACTAACCAATTATGAAAAACCTATTTTCCAATATTAGGGGTGATGCCTTTGGTGGAATTACTGCTGGTATTGTGGCATTACCTTTAGCTTTAGCTTTTGGGGTATCGTCTGGTCTTGGCCCAAGTGCAGGACTATATGGCGCTATTTTTATTAGCTTCTTTGCAGCGCTGTTTGGCGGAACAAATACTCAAATATCTGGTCCAACGGCACCGATGACTGCAGTTAGTATGGTCATTATTGCCGGTATTATTGCAGTTAATGATGGCGATGTTAATAAAGCACTTCCAGCTATTTTAAGTGTTTTCTTATTGGCTGGCTTAATGCAAATAGGTTTGGGAGCTATAGGATTAGGACAATATATTAGGTATATACCCTATCCTGTGGTTTCAGGTTTCATGACGGCTATTGGTGTGATTATCATAGTGACTCAAATTCTTCCATCATTAGGGTATTACCCCAAGGAAGATATGGCGTATGTAGATCAATTTAAACCACAAGCTGAAGAGGTAATTTTAGAGAACATTCTTAAGGAAGAAGCAGGTGAGGGTATACTGGTTTTAGAGGATTTTAAGGAAACCATTAGTAGGGCTGAAAAAGTTACTGAGGCCGATATTTTAAAGGAATCTCAAACATTAGCAGCGAAGAACGCTTCTGGTGTAATGGGAGCACTTAAAGTTTTACCTCGTGCATTAATGAACATTAATTGGTTAGAAGTCATCTTAGCCTTGTTTACCATATTTATTATTTATGGGTTCAAGCGAATCACTAAAAAAATACCAAGTACCTTGGTGGCTTTGGTCGTGATGTCTGGAATCGCCATGATCGCCAAACTGGATTATAGGCCGATTCCTGAAATTCCAGAAGGGTTACCAATCCCTAATCTGGAAATAATTACCGAATTTAAATTAGCCTCAGTAACACCCTATTTTTTTACGGCATTAGCTTTAGCGCTTTTAGGTGCCATAGACTCTTTGCTAACAAGTATTGTTGCGGATAACATGACCAAAACCAAGCATAAACCAAATAAAGAATTAGTTGGACAAGGTATAGGTAATAGTATTGCTGCCTTATTTGGTGGAATACCTGGAGCAGGAGCGACAATTAGAACGGTTGTTAACATTAATTCTGGAGGTAAAACCAAAGTATCTGGAATGATTGCAGGATTGCTGTTGTTTAGTATTTTGATGCTACCAGGCCTTCCTAATTTGGCATCTCAAATTCCTGCTGCTGTATTAGCTGGGATACTCATTACTGTAGGTATTGGCGTAATGGATTATAAAGGACTAAGAGCAATTCCGGCATTGCCAAAAGACATTAAAGTGGGGCCAATAAAATTGAGTTCAGAAGTTATGATAATGCTGGTGGTATTAATATTATCATCGTTTTGGGATTTAGTATATGCCGTTGGAATTGGTCTGGTGATTGCATCGCTTATGTTTATGAAAAAGCTTGGAGATTTAACTGCAGAGCGTTCTGATGTAAAATCGCTTAAAGAAGAAGCTTGGAAAGATGAAGTAGATTTTCCAAGTCATCTTAAAGAGGAAGTGTTCATCAAACACATTAAAGGGCCACTGTTTTTTGGGTCTACAAGTGATTTTCAGGCCTTGGTTCAACAAATTCCTAATACGGCTTCACATGCCGTAATGCGACTGGACCGAATGCAATATATGGACCAATCGGGATTATATGCTATGGAAGATATGTTGCAGGACTTGCAGCGCAATGACGTAGACGTATTGTTTGTTGGCTTATTGAGACAACCACGATACATGATGGAACGGATTGATATCATCCCCGATTTTATTCCAGAGGAACATATCTTTGATAGCTTCAATGACTGTATGGTTTGGGTAAAAGAAAATGTAAATGATAAATTTAAAAACTAATAAAATGAAAAATTTAGCTATAACAAAAGCAGTTCAAGACACGTTAACACCTTCAGCGGTCTTGACAGATTTAATGGAAGGTAATGGAAGATTTACATCTGGTAATTTACAAGCTGTAGATAATGCAGCTTTGGTAGAACAAACGGTTGGAGGACAATTCCCTAAAGCTGTAATTTTATCATGTATAGATTCAAGAGTACCAGTAGAAACAATTTTTGATCAAGCTATAGGCGATGTGTTCGTTGCTAGGGTTGCTGGTAACTTTGAAAATGTTGATATACTAGGTAGTATAGAGTATTCATGTAAAGTTGCAGGTAGTAAATTAGTTCTAGTGTTAGGTCACGAAAGTTGTGGCGCTGTAAAGGCTGCTGTAGATGGCGTAGAATTAGGAAATATTACTGCATTATTGAGCAACATTACACCTGCTGTTAGAAAGTCTGCCGATGAGGTAGAAGGTGAAGCCACGTCTGCAAATGCTGAAATGGTTGCTAAAACCGTTGAGAATAATGTTAAGTTGACCATAGATAGAATAAGGGAGCGTAGCCCCATATTAAAAGAGATGGAAGACAATAACGAAATTAACATTGTAGGCGGCGTTTATAAACTCTCCTCAGGAAAAGTAGAATTGTTTTAATACATAAAAAAGCCACTCAAACGAGTGGCTTTTTAGTTTTATTTAAGTATGTCGAACTATTCAAAAGTGGTTGTGCCTTCATTAGGCTGATACGTGTAATTGAATGTATAATACCTTGCATCATTCGTAGCGATGTCTAACGTAATGTCTTCAGGAGCATCTTTGTAATAACTTAAGATTTCAATTTTGGCATATTTCCCATCACGTGTTCTAATCACTATCACCTTACCAGGCGTAGGAGAAATTGAATTGTTCGCTGGGTTGTAAGTATACCAGCCGTTACCACTCCCAGTCACAATCGCATAACCTTCTTCCGAATCTTGCTGTAAGTTAGGAGTGTCAACTGTTGAAACAGATTCGAATGTACCATCTTGAATGTAAACAGCGGCATTACCGGTTCGTTCGGGCTCATCGGTTGCTCCAAAACTCGAACCTCCATTAATGATAATTGTAGTTCCTCTAAAGGCAATATCCCATTCAGTTGTACTTGTGGTTGTTTGCCCAGAAGCAAAATCAAATTTTGTGAATTCCCCCGAAACTGGCAAAGGTTGTCCTGTGGCAGGATCTATACCACCTTCTTGAGGCGCGAATAGGTTAGCAAAAGTTTCAGTTTCTACATCTAGTAATACTGGTCCATCATCGCTGTCATCACTGCATGACGTAAATCCAATAAATAAGACTAATAGTGTTAGTAATTTCAAATTTTTCATTTTGTTTAATATTAAGTGTTTTAAAAATTTATATTCAATTTGCCGTAAATAATTCGACCAGCGACATTATTAATATTTTGAGGATCGGTAAAATCAAAAATGTTATCTATACCCAATCCAATTTGATAGTTATCGTAAAAGGTTTTGTTAAAGGCAAGATCCCATATGGAGTAGCCTGCAACGAAGGTGTCATAAGCATCTAAATAGGTATTTCCATTGGTATCTATTAGGCCAAATTTACTCCTATAAGTTCCTCGTATATTAGCATTTGCATTCCACTTATTGAACGTATAGAAAACCTTAAAATTTGCCATGTGCCTAGAGCGGTTAAATAGCCCGAAATAGTCATCTTGTTCCAATTGAAAAGCTGGTGATGTTGGTGTTTCTCGTGCAAATACTTCTCCGTTTTCAAATGCGGTTTCGGCGTCTTTATCTTTAGCATAAAGCAATTGATAACCACCAGAGATTTTCAAATGTCTATGGGGCTTCCAACTAGCATTTATTTCCAACCCTTGTGTATAAACACGATTGACATTGTAATAACTAAATATATTTTGACCATTAGTTTTACTTGCTATAACTCTGGTATCTATGAGATCGTCAATGTTGTTTCTAAATACATTAAGATCTAACTTAATGCTGCTAATAGGATTAAAGTTTAAACCCAGATTAATGGCGATAGAATTTTCAGGATTTAATCGTTCTGTAAATTCTGAAACGGGGACAATAATGGTATTTATTTCACCTTGGGCTTCCAATTCAGCTATGGCATCTGGCACAGCGTTATAACCCAAAACTGTGTAGCCAACAGTAGCATTGGTGAAATTGAAATAGAGTTGTCTAAAATCTGGCGCTTTAAAACCGTAGCCAACAGATCCTTTAGCCGAAAGCTTATCATTAAACTCATACCGAATGGCTGCTTTTGGACTGAATTGCGACTCATATTCATTGTGCGCATCAAATCGTGCACCAAAAATTACATTGAGCGCTTCTATTGGATTTGTATCATATTGAAGATAGATATAAGGGGAATTAAAAATTGGATTCTTTGAAAAATCTGTACGATTAAGAGATTCGTGTGTTAGCCCTACACCTCCAATAATACTGTGTTTTTCTGAAGACTCATATAGGGTTCTCAGTTCAGGCCGAATCATGAGCTGATTAAAAAAACTATCTGAAAATCGTTGTTCATTACTTTCGTTAAGAAACTCTTTGGCCTTATAACGAGTGGCGTAGAATTCCAATTCACTTTGCCATTTTTCGTTGAAAGTATTTTTTAATCGAAAGTGGGTATTCCATTCATCGATATCACTTTCACCTTGTAGATCTTGACTAGCAATGTAATCCTGATTTTGTGTAAAATAACGGCCAGAAACATCCAACGAAAGATCTTCATTAATACTATAGCTTAATTTACCATTAAGTGTGTAATTACTGTAAGGGTCAACTGTATTTAATTCATCTTCACTATTTAGATCATAACCGTCGCTGCTAAATCGATTTACAAAGAAATTAACGCCAATGTTCTCTTTTTTATAACCAATTTCTAAGCCTGTGTCATTGGTATTGAAACTCCCAGTTCTCTGATTAATAGCGCCCTTAAATCCATGTTTTGGCGTATCTGTAATGATGTTTATAACACCACCAAGCGCTTCGCTGCCATATAAACTAGAAGATGCGCCTTTAACTACTTCAATTTGTTTAATATTTCCAACGGCAATGCGATTTAGATCAAGTGTGCCCGCTGAGCGACCGATTAACGGCACGCCATCAATTAAAATTAACGTGTACTGAGAATCCAAGCCTTGTAACTGGATACCTTCTCCACCACCAAAATCTGGCACAGTAATGAGCCCTGTTTGCTCTTCCAGTAAATCGTCCAGGCGTAGTGAATTAATACGCGCTATTTCACGCTTACTTATTAATTGAGCAGGTAATGGTAAGGATGATAATTGACGCTGCGTTCGTGTTGCTGTAATAATTACCTCTTGAAGATTTTCGGTGAGAATTGAGTCTCTTACTTTGATGTCTTCTTGAGCACAAACCTGTGAAAGACTGAATAAAATGAGTGTAAGATTAAAGCCGATTTTCAAGCGTTGATACTTTAGTTTTATGCAGGCAAAATTAAGTTGACATAAAACGAAACAATATCGACAGAAGTTTTATAAATGTCGATATAGAAATTTTTTAACGATACTCCGGAAGCCTCAGTAAATTCAGTATCTTTGCACGGATTTTCATCACGCAATAAATAACGCGAATCGATTTTAGACTTAAAAAATAACGCTCAACGCATGGTTAAGGAACATCATATCCAGGAAGGATTTAAAGTCATAGAAATAAACAACAACTCAAAGGATATATTTAGATTCTTTAAAGAAGTGAATAATAACTTTATACAGATTCACTTTTCAATAAATAGTAATGCCCAATTGCAATATGGACCACACTATACTTTAGATGTCAAATCACAATATTCAGTATTGTTGTACAATCCTAATCAATCACTACCTATTAATTTGAGTTTAGCTGAAAACGGGAAGTATATTGTTTTTGTGGTAAGCATTAGCAAGTTTCACGCATTGTTTTCTCAGGTGGCCAATATCATTCCATTCTTAAACGAAGAAAATAAAAACAAGAAGTACTATATAGATAAAGAATTGTCTCCCAATGAAATCTTGGTTTTAAACCAGATTTTCGATGATCAAAAACTTAATGGCATGCATCAGCTTTATTTAAAAGCTAAAGTCTATGAAGTTATGAGTCTTTATTTTAATAAGAAGAATGACGATCAAGAAAGCTGTCCTTTTTTAGATAGCGAGGCCAATGTAGAAAAAATAAAAAAAGCCAAACAAATTGTAATAAGTCAAATGGCAGAGCCACCTTCGCTACAAGAAATAGCTAACGAAATTGGGCTGTCTGTTTCTAAACTAAAGGAAGGGTTTAAACATATTTATGGTGAATCGGTATTCAATTTCCTGTTAGATTATAAATTAGAATTTGCTCGCAAGCAATTGTTAACCAAACAGTATAATGTTTCAGAAATAAGCTTGCAGGTGGGTTATAGCACAGCAAGTCATTTCATTGCAGCATTTAAGAAAAAATATGGGACAACACCTAAGCAGTATGTAATGAGTGTTAATTAGTTTGCGCCATAGAAGGACTTTCTTCCTTCAATTCGTCGTCTTTTTCTTCTGATTTGATGATATACGGGAACACCATTGGTGCTAAAGCACGTACAGGTTCATAGAGCATAGAATCTTGGATATCATCTTCTTCAACAAACGGGATTGTTCTATTTAAACTTGAAAATATCATCAGTACAATACTTAGAATAAACCCAATTTTTACTGCGCCAAACACACCTCCTAACAATTTGTTTAAGGTGCCCAGTGCTGCAAAATCGGCCAGTTTGGTAAGTGCTTTTCCTGCCAATGAGATGGCTAACACAATAACAACAAATGTGATGGCGAAAGCGGTGATATTAATAGTTTTTTCACTCCAATCAACACGATCTAATAAAAATTCTGCTGCGAAATAACTAAAGTGAATAGCACCATACACACCTGCAATTAAGGCAACAAGTGAAGCTACTTCAACAAAAAGACCTTTTGAGAACCCGCGAATCAAGCCAAATAGGATTAATGCGCCTAAAACGATATCAATTACTGTCATACAAACCAAGATTTCTGGAAACTAATTTAGTTAAAATGAAGTAATTGTCTATTTCAATCAATAAATATAAGCGGTTGTAATTGTAACGTAATTATTTCAAATCTATTTTATTAGTCCTAAATTTGCTTGAATTTTTAAAGGGTTTATGGCAAGAGACGAACAGCTAAAACAACGCTGGGATTTAATAGTAGAGAAGTTAACTAATCAGTTTTCAGACGGTGAGGAACTCGATTTGGACGGGATCATTTATCTCATTGGTGTTCAAGAACTGGGTCAGTTACATAGACGTTTTAAAAAAGACGAAAAAGTAAACCTGATGCACATTGCTATTTGTAGACTTCTAGAGCCTTATGGCTTTTACGAGTTTGATTTTATTGATGATGAAGGTTGGCCACACTACAAAGTAAAAGAGCAGTTACCAGCGTTAAAAGCTGGCGAACAAAGTATATTAATGAAAGAGGCCATAGTTAACTATTTTGTAGAAACTGAGTTTATAGAATAAGATTTTCTAAATTTGCACGCATTAGTCAGATAAAATGATAGATAAGCTAAAGGAACTTATAGAAGAAGCGGAGGCATTTACAGCACAATCTGTAGATGAGATAGAGGAATTTCGAATTAAATTTCTAGGAAAAAAAGGACTATTAAATCAGTATTTTGCCGAGTTTAAGAATGTAGCAAGTGAACAAAAGAAAGAATTTGGGCAGACCATTAATAAGCTGAAATCTACTGCTCAAGACAAGGTAAATTCCCTAAAAGAAGAACTCGAAAGTCACTTAGAGACTCAAGGTACTTATGGCGACTTATCGCGACCAGGCGAACCTATTGCTATAGGCGCACGTCATCCCATATCGGTAGTGAAAAATCACATAATAGATATCTTTTCAAGAATAGGATTTAATGTAAGTGAAGGGCCAGAGATTGAGGACGACTGGCATAATTTTACTGCATTAAACTTACCGGAGTATCATCCCGCAAGAGATATGCAGGACACTTTCTTTATTCAAACCAATCCTGATATATTATTACGTACGCATACCAGTTCTGTGCAAGTGCGTTATATGGAAAATAACAAACCACCAATTCGTACTATTTCACCTGGGCGTGTCTATAGAAATGAAGCCATTTCGGCACGGTCGCATTGTTTCTTTCACCAAGTAGAAGGCTTGTATATTGATAAAGATGTAAGCTTTGCTGATCTTAAGCAAACGTTACAATATTTTACTACAGAAATGTTCGGGAAAAGTAAAATCAGGTTGAGACCATCGTACTTCCCTTTCACCGAACCAAGTGCTGAGGTGGATGTGTATTGGGGCTTAGAAACCGAAACCGATTACCGCATGACTAAAGGCACTGGATGGTTAGAAATAATGGGCTGTGGTATGGTAGATCCTAATGTGCTTGATAATTGTGGTATTGATTCTAAAGAATATTCTGGTTTCGCCTTTGGAATGGGAATTGACCGTATTGCTTTATTGCTTCACCAAATTAGTGATATTCGTATTTTAAGTGAAAATGACGTGCGCTTTTTAGAGCAGTTTAAAAGCAGTATTTAATCCAACTTGTCAGTCAATTTTTGAAATTGCTTTTTCGCACTTTTCCCTTCGTATAGAATAGCATACACCGCATCAATTATAGGAATGCGTGTTTTTTTCTCATTATTTTGGTTCAAAATATGAGCACTTTTAGTAGCATAATAGCCTTCTGCGACCATATTCATTTCCATTTGCGCCGACTTTACTGTATAACCTTTACCTATCATATTGCCAAACATACGATTTCGAGAAAAAGTAGAATAGCCAGTTACCAAAAGATCACCTAAATAGGCAGAGTTATTTATGTTACGTTTCATTTTATGCATTTTTTTTATGAAACGCTTCATTTCTCTTATGGCATTACTCATCAAAACACTTTGGAAATTATCGCCATAACCTAATCCATGTGCTATACCAGCAGCAATAGCATATATGTTTTTGAGCATAACGGCATATTCGGTGCCAATGATATCATCACTTATTTTGGTCTTTATATAATCACTAGAAACAGCATCTGCAATTTGTTGTGCTTTATCTTGATCGGCACATGATATGGTAAGGTAAGACAAGCGCTCTAATGCGACTTCTTCGGCATGACATGGGCCGGCAATGACTGCAATTTGTTTAAAAGGGATATTATAAATATCATGAAAGTGTTCACCAACCAATAAACCAGACTCAGGTATTATCCCTTTTACGGCAGACACCACAGTTTTACTTTTTAAATCAACAGTTAGCTTTTGAAGTTCTTCATAGATGAATGCTGATGGAATAACAAAAAAGAGAATATCGGCATAGTTGGCAATTTCATCAATATCATTACTTAGTTTAAGTTGTTTGAGATCAAACTCCACAGAACTTAAATAACTAGGATTGTGTTGATGCTTTAACAAATGTTCTTTGGTATATACACTTCGCATGTACCAGCCTACTTCATCTAAATTCTCACAAAGCATTTTAACAATTGCTGTGGCCCAGCTTCCGCCACCAAAAACAGCATACTTGAGATTTTCAGCCATAAATAGTTAAATAATTATAGATCAAAAGTAAAGAAATTATGAGGTTTATTAAATAATTGAAAATCAAGTAGATAAATTTTTGGCACGCAATTTGAAATTCAATTTGCAAGTCTGCTTTGATGCAGATAAATAATTTCAATCAATTAAAATCGAAGGTTATGAAACGGATTAAACTACTTTCAGGATTTTTACTAACCACACTATTATTTACATCATGTTATGTTGATTTGGCAGATGACATAGATGTTACACCACAAATTTCATTAAATCAATTATTGAACTCTTATGAGTTATGGTATGTTGATATAAACCAAACCGTTGGCTTTGGGCAAACACCATTTTTACAAAAAGCGTTTACCATTTCATTTAGAAATGGGCTGGTATATGCAAATAATAATTTGGTAGGAATTGGGAGTCAAGGCAATGGATTCGGAATTAATATAGGAACGTATGATGCTTACGATATGATATTGGATGTATACCATGTACTCGATGGTTATGAAACTTTTGATGTTTATCAGATTGATGTGAATACTATTGAGCTATATAATCCTTTTAATGATACGTCATACTTTTTACATGGTTATCAGCGAAGCAATTTTGATTACGATCTTGTATTCTATGATAATATTCACTATTTCGTGCAGGAATACGAAGCATGGGAAAAGACTTATACTAGCGAAGTCGGTGCGATTAATGAATTTGATTATGAAAACTTCTTGCAATTTTTAGCAGGAGGAAATGATTCAACTTTTAGAAGTTCTCAGGATGTGGTAGGTACTAATGTAGATAATTTGTTCTGGGACTATACAGGTGTTTATGGTATAGGTAACATTAGCAACAATATGTACTTAAAAACTTTAACACTTGATTATGACTTCTTCGACAATGAATTTTTTGAATTAAGCGTTATTAATGACGGACTTATAGAATTATATCACCCAACATCGGGGACGTTTTACGAGTTCACAGGTAGAGGTTATATACAGTATTTAGTTCATGAAGATGGCACTGTAGATAAAAGTAAATCGTCTGGGGATAAATTGAGAAAGCAGAAAACAAAAAAGAAAGAAAATGCTCGTGAGAGTAAAAGAATTAAAACGTAGTTGATGTTCTAATCACTTTTAGAACCTTTGTCAACTATATTTTGGTTGGTTATTTTAGTTGAGAGACCGTTAAGGAAAACCCTTAGCGGTTTCTTTTTGTGACCTTTTTCATTTAACCGTGTCCTATAAAATGAAACACTTTAATAGTTGCAATTGATTCAAATTTTAACGAAATTTAAAGTGCAGAGAGTATTAACCTTAAAAAACAAATAACAAAATGAGTTTATTTTCATTTATTAAAAATGCAGGCGCCAAAGTTTTTGGCTTAAAAACAGATGCTGAAAAAGCAGCTGAAGTTGTAGCCGAAGAATTAAGAGAAGAAGCTGCTGCCGCAAGACGGATGGAAGAAACAATTAATGACCTGCAATTGCAAGTAGAAAATTTAAATGTTCATATTGATGATGATAAGGCTACCGTGTCTGGGATGGCTTATGATCAAGCAACACGAGAAAAAGTAGTTTTAGTAGTAGGTAACTCAGAAGGCATCGCTACTGTAGATGACCAGATGACAGTTGAGCATGTTGAACCACCAGCACAGTTTCATACTGTGGAAAGTGGGGATACATTAGGAAAAATTGCCAAGAATTATTATGGTAATGCGATGAAATATCCTGTCATATTTGAGGCCAATCAACCTATGCTAAAAGATCCAGATTTAATCTATCCGGGACAAGTATTACGAATTCCTCACATTGAAGGTTAATCCCTTAATGATTCGTAATCACTATATGTTATGAAAGAGAAAAGCCAGTGAAAACTGGCTTTTTTTATTCAATTATTTTAGTAGGATGGCCGTCAAGAATAATAGTATTCTTTTTAAGCCAATAAACTTTAACAACTTCAGCACCTTTTTTTTCATACCATTCAGTTAGTTTTGAGCGTTTTGCTTTAAAATCCATTAA
>CAJHYL010000069.1_pt1 | contig 14443 bp, 22 predicted proteins | sample 9198761 | NCBI WGS metagenome assembly CAJHYL01 (sample SAMEA7708360, study PRJEB35096) | sediment metagenome | biome: marine neritic benthic zone biome [ENVO:01000025]; feature: sediment [ENVO:00002007]; material: shallow marine sediment [ENVO:03000034] sea grass bed [ENVO_01000059] ...
AAGTGAATACTGCGTATTCCATTTTTTTATTCCCTCAAGCTTAACGAAATAAATTTCGTACGCTTTCGGAAATAAAAAAAGTGATTCATTTCTGAATCACTTTTTGGTTAAGTCGGGATGACAGGATTCAAATAGTCATCACAATACTCTGTATATCAATACTTTACGCTGTTATCCTGAAATGATTAACCGAACTCTACAATAGCGTTAAATCAGTACATTCAAGAGCAAAATTTATGGGTGTTTTTGCTTGGGTAAATTTAAGAAAATAAACTTAATTTTTAATTTGACTCAAGGACAGCTGCATGCAATTCAATATAAGCTGTAAAGCGATCGCTACTAAATTTCGTACCGCAAGCGTCCCAAATCCTTACCAAACTAATACTACTGAGTTCGGTCTGACCTAAATTTGTGCTCATATTTTCGCAAAGTGTCCAAAGAAGTATACCTTAAAGCATTTTCATGGCAGGCACCCAATTTTAGAAGTGGTGCTTTCCCTGCCCTTTCTGCTTGCAACCATCTGGAAACACATAAGCACCAGAAGTCCCCAGGCTTTAATCCTGGAAAGTTCCATTGAGGAATAGGCGTTGATAAGTCGTTACCTTTTAATTTTGTGTATTCTAAAAATTCTTGTGTCATACAAGCGCAGAGAAGGTGCATGCCGGTATCATGTGATAAATTGAAGCAAAAACCATTTCTAAGGTATCCAGTATTAGGCTCAAAACAGCATGGAATCAATGGTTCTCCAAAAACATTTAGTTGTTGTTTCATTTTTAAAAAATAGAACGCATCTGGGAAACTAAACTATCAACTAACTGAAAGTAAGATTCTCTTTCCTAGCAATGTTTAAACAAAAAGCATAGTAACCGTCACAAGGCGTTCTTAACCAACTACATCAAGCCAAAGGCCTTCCTTTGAGTCGTTTATCAATTTTTTGTTTCTTGACCGTAATTTTTTTCATGGTTTCCATCAGTTTAGAATCTTTGGTCTTTTTGTAAAGTTCATTTATTGCCAATACGAGTCGCTTTGCTTCTCTAGAAGCTGCCACTCTATCACTGGTTGACATATGACTCATCTTGGCATTTTCGAAAACCTCTGCTTCTTTTAGAACGTTCATAACTTTTTTTGTTTGCCAATTATTAAAAATAATTAAACAAAATATGATTTCCTAAAATTAGCTTTGGATTAGGATTATTTTAAGATTCTCAAAGAATTCTAGAACTGTTTATAGCATTTAAAACCCCAAAAGCTGCTCTTTCTCCTGAAATCATTGCTGCATTTAGTGACCCATTGAGTTGGGTATCGCCCGCTAGAAAAATCTGTGATGTTAATTGTGTTTCCGATGGTGCTATTTCGTACTGAACATTTTTTAAATCAGGAAGTGCCATTGGTATCGTATATTGTTTTAAAAACCTAGAGGAATCAATACCACAATATTCTCTTAATTCCCTTTGAACACGCAATATCAAAGCATCTTCAGATAAGCCGTGTTCTTTTACTATGGTAACCGAAAGTAATTCTTTGTTGGTCTTATACGCCATATCTAAACAACTGTGAAAAAATATATTGTTTATCAGCGCCTCAGCATCGGCTGCCAAGCCGATTAAAGGCTTTTCGATAACTCGTTTTGGAGTTTCAAAATATAAGGTATGACAAGATTTCCATAGGGTCGATTGTCCTTTAAGGTTCGCAACTAAATTACTGGCTTCCGTAGCTACAATGGTATAATCGCTATGAATAGTTTCGCCAGTGCTCAATTGTATTTCTCCATCTTTAACAGCCTTTACCTCTGTGTTAAATTGAAACGTGGTGTTGGATAGGTTATTAACCAATTGCCTAGGGATGGCACCAATGCCGGCATTCGGTAGGGTTGCATAACCTTCTCCGAACATCTTATAGATAAATTCAAACATTCTACTTGAAGTATTTAGATTAGGTTCTAAAAAAATCCCCGAAAAGAAGGGTTTAAAAAAATCGTCTATTATTTTAAATGAAAAACCAAAATCCATTAAATAGGATAATGTGGTTTTTTCTTTGGCCTCAAATATTTCCGATACTGTTTTCCGTTTTAGAATTTTGTTCAGTCTAAGGATTCTTATTTTATCCGATAAAGTACCAATACCTGATAATAGTGTAGGGAATAATAAAGTTGTATCTCTTAATGGATCTCCTAAGGTAATTTGCTTGCCATTTTTGAATATAACAGCTCCTGGCTTAAACCGTTGTAAATCTAATGCTTGTGTATCAAGATATTTTTGAACTGCGGGGTAAGCAGTCAATAATACTTGAAAACCGTGGTCTAGTTGATAACCATTTACTATATCTGTTTTTACTCTCCCACCAATGCAATCTGTGGCTTCAATAATAACAGATGAATATCCATTTTTTTCAAAAACGGTAGCTGCTATTAAACCACTAATTCCTGCTCCTACGATGTGTATCTTATAATTCGAATTGCTCATTTCCTTGTAGCTGATAAAACTATATTGCCTTACAAAGTTATGAGTTTTGATTTTTGTTTAACTATATATATTATATATTAAACAATAATTAGAATACTTTTGCTTTCAGAATATTCTCTATTAGAAAAATAATACTCACAATAAATGAATAAAGTTGCTATTGTAAGATGCGAGCACTTTAATGCAGCACACAGGTTACATAATAAAAATTGGAGTGATGAAAAGAACAAAGAAGTTTTTGGCAAATGCAACAACCCCAATTATCACGGTCATAATTACGATTTAGAAGTAAAAGTTATTGGTTTGTGTGATTCAGAGACGGGCTATGTTGTAGACGCAAAAATTTTATCCAACATAATAAAAGAAAAGGTTTTGAATAGGTTTGACCACAAAAACCTAAACCTAGATACTCAAGAATTTATAGATCTGAATCCTACTGCTGAGAATATTGCTACAGTCATATACGACTTGTTGAGACCAGAGATTGAATCAAAACTTGAATTAAAGATTAAACTTTATGAAACACCGAGAAACTATGTTGAATACCCTTATTAAAGAAAACGGACTTAACGGATTTTCGGAAGAAGAAATAGGCGACGACCATATTTGTACAGGTCTTGAAACTCCTATGAGAGCTACTGCTTTTGAAATTTCTGATGAAGAAAAAAAAGATAAAATAGCAGGTTTATTTGCGCAAATAATGGATGTTATGGGGCTAGACCTAGACGACGATTCCTTAAAGGGTACTCCTAATCGTGTTGCAAAAATGTACATAGACGAGATTTTTTCAGGTTTAAATCCTGATAACAAACCTAAAGTTGCCTTATTTGATAATAAATATCAATATAATCAAATGCTGGTTGAAAAGAATATTACATTTTATTCTAATTGCGAGCATCACTTTGTTCCAATTATAGGAAGAGCTCATATTGCATATATTTCTTCTGGTAAAGTGATTGGGCTTTCTAAGCTAAATAGGATTGTACAATATTACGCCAAACGACCTCAAGTACAGGAGCGACTGACAAATCAAATAGCAGCTGAGCTTACTCAAATATTAGATACTAAAGATGTTGCGGTAATTATAGATGCAAAACACTTATGCGTTTCTTCTCGTGGAATTAAAGATGATACTTCTGCCACTGTGACTTCTTTTTATGGAGGTGCGCTTAATGCACCAAATAAAATCACTGAATTACAGAATTATTTGAATCAATAGCGAAATCATAACAATGAAGACAATAATAGTAATAGGTGGCAGTAAGGGGATCGGTAAAAGCATAGTAAATCTTATGCTAGAAAGCCATAGGGTAATTAATATTAGTAGAACACCACCTCAGTCTCGACATGCTAATTTGATACATTATAATTGTGATATACTAACTGATGAATTACCAGATTTAGATGGTGTTGATAGCCTAGTCTACTGTCCAGGAAGTATAAACCTCAAACCTTTATCGAGATTAAGTTTGGACAATTTTCGTTCCGATTTTGAAATCAACGTCTTAGGTGCCGTAAAGTCTATACAAAAGTATTTACCTCAATTAAAGAAGGGTGTCAACCCTTCTATCTTACTTTTTAGTACAGTGGCTTCTAAGTTAGGTATGCCTTTTCATGCAAGCGTAGCTACATCAAAATCTGGTGTAGAAGGATTGGTGAAATCATTAGGAGCAGAACTTGCTCCAACTATTAGGGTAAATGCCATTGCACCAACTGTAACCGATACAGAACTTGCGGCTAAATTATTGCGCAATGAGAAAATGATTGAGAATATCACAGATCGTCATCCTTTAAAAAAAATCTTAAAACCGGAAGAAGTTGCTTCAACAGCAGCTTTTCTATTATCAGATAAGGCAGCCTCATTTTCAGGACAAATCTTTGAGATGGATTGCGGTATTGTATCTTTTAAAATATAGTTAGACTACTATATCTCAATCAATAAATAGATGAATTTACTTAACAAATTATATAATATTTTTCTTTCAGAATATACTCAAAAACGTATAGAAAGAATTATACTTTACGTTGCGCTGTTAAGTTTTTTTATTCACTTAATAATAATATACTTATCAAAATTCAACGTCATCGATATTTTGACAGAATCGGAATTACTAAAAAATCCAATATCTGCAATTTATACCCCTTTCTCTTTTATTCTAATCTATGAAGTCTATTTACTTATATACTATTTACCAAAGTCATTTACAACTTATATAACCAAACAATACGAAATTATTACTCTAATAATCATTCGCAAATTATTTAAAGATTTGTCAACTTTAGAACTATCTACTGATTGGTTTGACATAAAAGGGGATATACAGTTTACATATGATATTTTAGCATCACTTGTGCTTTTTTATCTAATCTATCAATTTCAAAAACAAGGAACACGAAAACCATTTCAACAGACTAATATTAAAGATAATATTGAAAAATTTATTATCAGGAAAAAAATGATTGCTGTTATCCTGGTCCCTTTATTTTTCATGATGGCGGTGGTTACACTATTTAATTGGACAGGTGGAATATCACTTTCTTCAAATGAATTACTATCATTTGAAGGTGTAAACAATCTCTTTTTTGATGAATTTTTTACGGTATTGATTTTAATAGACGTCGTTCTACTCTTAATTTCCTTCTTTTACACCGATAAATTTCATAAAATCATTCGAAATTCAGGGTTTGTAGTTTCAACAATTTTAATTCGTATGTCCTTTGGGGTAACTGGATTAATTAGTACTATTTTAATTGTGGTCGCTGTACTTTTCGGCCTAGCGATAATTATGATTCATAATAAGTATGAAAAAACTACTTTACCGAACGACGTTTACAGTTAATGGCTCGATCTATGTCTACTCTGAAAATTGTAGGGATTTCCCTCCAGTCTTTTCGTATTTATTAACTTAATCACTTGCACACGCAACTAACTATAAATAAACACCTTATGAAAACCCTCGATAAAGCAAAATTAGTATCCAATGCTGTTAAAAAAATAAAAAGAACGTCCATTTATGAAGTTGAAATTAGTGCCTTAGATGGCAGTCCTGTTTCACTTTCTCAACATAAAGGAAAGTATATCCTTTTTGTAAATGTTGCTTCTGAGTGTGGGTTTACCAAACAGTATAAGGAGTTACAAGCTTTGAGTGACAGGTATAATGAAGAGCTTGTTGTTATTGGCTCACCCTGTAACCAATTTGGTAGGCAAGAGCCGGGTGATGCCTCACAAATTCAAACGTTTTGTGAACGCAATTTTGGGGTTACTTTTTTACTTACAGAAAAAATTGATGTAAAAGGAGGCAAACAACATCCATTATACAAATGGCTGACCAAGAAAGACCTAAATGGAAAGAAAAGCTCTAGTGTGAAATGGAATTTTCAAAAGTATTTGGTCAATAAAGAAGGGAAGCTCGTTGATTATTACTTTTCCATTACTAAACCGATGAGTTCTAAAATCACCAAGCATTTATAAATGTCGGTTTCGGTTGTAAGACTAGGTCTTGATTTTGGTTTAGTGGTTTTGATTTGGATGGTACAGCTCATTGTATATCCTAGCTTTTTACACTATACTCCTACAAACCTGGTAAGATGGCATAGAAAATACACTCCCCTAATCGGATTTATTGTAGGGCCTTTAATGTTGGCCCAATTAGGAATTGCCATCTATCAAATAAGTAGCGAGGTTACACTATACCACAGTCTAAGCGTATTCATAATAGCTGCCATTTGGATATTGACTTTTATGCAATTTGTTCCTATCCACAACGCTATTTCAAAAGGCAGGATATCTGAAAAAATGTTGTTATCCCTGGTAAAGAAAAACTATGTGCGCACTACATTGTGGACACTGCTATTTATATACAGCTTTTTAATGTTGTCTTTTGACACTTAATCATTGGTGGTCTATGAAGAAGCAAAAAAATCTAGGCATTTCCAGAAGTAATCATTACTTTCAAACAAACCGCATAAAACGTAGGTTTATCACGTGGTTTATATGTATCCAACAGTAAAAGTCAAACTATGTATTATTTCATCATTGCATTAAAATTAATAGTAGGTCTAAGTATCTTGAACGTCTGGTTATTAAATAGCAAAAAGGAAACGATTTGGCGTGGTGGAAATGCCAAAAACATTATAGAAGAATTTGAAGTATACGGATTGTCCAAGAATGTATGTTATTTCATTGGTTTTCTTAAAGTATCACTGTCTTTACTCCTAATAGCTTCTATATGGTTTACACAACTGCAAAAGCCTTCTGCAATAGGCTTGGCCATATTATTGTTGGGGTCCATTGCAATGCACATTAAGGTAAAGGACCCGATTAAAAAGTCATTCCCTGCCGCCCTATTTTTTATAATGTGTTCACTAATCGCAATTTTATAGACTTATCATATTAAATAAGAAAAGGTTATAAAACCTATATATGCGTTTACTATAGCAAAAATAAGTGAGGGAAGACTCTGGTATAAGTTGTCTTTAATTTTTAACCTAACACCAAAACCTATGAGCATAAGAAGAGAAAGCCCAACCGCTGCGAACAAAAGAAGGTACATTGATATAAAATAACCCACACCTAAACCTACACTTCCTGCTAATTGAAGAATACCTGTCAATTTACGCTGTCTATCTTTGAGCCCAAATCTCTTGAATTCTCTTGCAAAACCTTCTGAGTATAGACAATTAAACCCATAAAATAAAAATGCAAGAATCGATATAGTAATTGCAATATTGTATGTTATAACCATTGTTTCTCATATGTTATTTTAAAATTTTGTGATGTTTGACAGGCACTATATGTTATTGGAATAACATAGAGAAGGGTAAAGGAAAACATATTACTGATAAATTACTACCTAAGCGTAATACTGTCAATCAGCAACATAAAATTTTCAGCTTTTTTATTTCCTATTAAAAAGGCTATTTCTTCAATACCATCACTATTATAGTTTCCGATGTCCAAGGTACGCCCTCTGAAGGCAGGATACATTTCATTAAGCGGTATTTCAATCGTCTCCCACTCATTTGTAGTGTTGAACTTACCTATGTACGAATAATAATCTGAGGCACTTGCCTTCACCCTAAACTGATACGACTTTCCATCACCTTTTACACGGAGTACTGCTTTTGTATACCCAATTGTGTTTATCCTTTTAAACCGATAGCGGAGTGAAGAAAAACCACCATTATTTTCTAAAGATACTTTGCCTTTAAAAACAGCGTGACCGTTTTTGTCGATATCAAAACTTCCTGATGACCTACCTCCCATAACGACGTCATCTACCACCTTCCAGTTGCTTATATCACTATGGGCATTAAAATCAAAAATAATTTGTGTTTGCATAGGCATTATGAATAGTAGTATTACAATTATTTTTTGCATTGTTTTCTTTTTAATGTATTAATAATCATAATATTCCAATTTTAGAAAGTCATTTTTAAGCTGTATCATCTTATCAATAAACTTCTTGTTTTCCTTATAATTCTTATTTTTCAAAAACTGAATAGAGTTTCCATTGGCGTGTATGCTGAATGATTGTGCATTATAGACCACCAGACGATAGTAGGGGATAATCCACGAAAAGCGTTCTAACTTTTTCGTATAGTGTACTATAATACCTTTGGGGCGTAATTCGATATTTGCATAATCGATTTCTGAAAATTTTAATTTACCCAGATTTAATTTGGGACTGATTTTGTAAATCATCAATCTGCCAGAACCTATACCGCCTTGTTTTATACGTTGTATTAAACCAAATGGTTTGCCTACCAGGGATGCACTTTCTAAATCGTATTCTTCGTTTTTATAGGTGGTATTAAATATCATATATCTGTTTTTAAACTGTTTAAATAGCCCTCACCGTTTGTAAGATGGTCTTTTTGCTTTTCCTGGGGCATTTTGTCAAACATCCGCACGAGCATTCCCAATCGAGGGTTTTGAAGAAAAAAGGAACGATGTGTATCCATAAATCGCCAAAAAAGTCCATCCCAAGTGTTTTGCCATTCGCCTTTTTTATAATTACTCATCTTCATTAGATAATTGCTACCACTTATGTAGGGTTTTGTGGCCATTAAGCCACCATCTGCAAATTGGCTCATGCCGTAAATGTTTGGAACCATTACCCAATCATAAGCATCAATAAAGAGTTCCATAAACCACCGGTACACTTCATTGGGGTCAAACTCACAAAGCATCATAAAATTTCCCAATACCATTAGCCGCTCTATATGATGGCAGTAACCCGTTTGCAATACTTTTTTAATGGTTTGGTCTATAGGGTGTATACCAGTGGTGCCATCATAAAATGAAGGTGGGATTTTCCTGGTAAAGCCCCAACAGTTAAGTGTGCGTTCGTCACTTCCCCGACTTTCGTACATCCCTCTGATAAACTCGCGCCAGCCTATGATTTGACGTATAAAACCTTCGGTGGAATTAATGGGAATGTCATTTTCTTGTGCGTATTCCAAACTCCTTTCTACAATCGCTTTGGGTGTAATTAATCCCACATTGAGCATAGGGGTCAGTACACTATGATTCAGTATAGAATGCTCTGAAACAATGGCATCTTCATACATACCGAACTCCATAAAGCGATGTTCTAAAAACTGCTGAAACCATTCTTGGGAGGTTTCAAAATTAGTGGGATATAACAGTTGTTCGCCAAGTATGCCTAAATGTTGAGAAAAATGGGTTTTTACATAACTTTTCGCTTCAGTATAATAGCTATCAACGTCTGGAAAGCGAATGGGTGGGGGTGTTTTTTTGGCTGGATATTTTTTTCTGTTCTCCGTATCAAACGTCCATTTTCCTCCTGTAGGCTTTCCGTCTGACTCCATAAGGATATTTCGCTGTTTTCGCTGTTCAGTGTAAAAAGTAGTTTGATGGTACTTTTTCTTATCCCGTCTAAAAAACACGGATAAATCTTCTTTGGTATTTAGAAATAGCGGCGAATCAAAAACCGTAGTGCTAATGTAATTTTCTTTACAGGAATTTTGAATGCGCTTTTGTAACCAATTGTCTACGGGATCTATATAGTTGATGTGGGTGATGCCCTGTTGCTTTGCATGGGGGATGAGTTTGCGAATATCCGAATTATCGTCAATAGCTTCTATATAATGAACTTCCTTGTTTTTAGATTTTAAATAAGCTTCATAGGCTTTCATCGTCGCCCTGTGGAATGCTATTTTTTGTTTGTGAAACGGGTATTGTTTAAAAAATAAAAATTCTTCTACCAGATAAACGGGACCTTTCACTTTAAAAAGATGAGAATCTCTAAAAAGTTGATGAGGAAATATGAGGTTTATCGGATGCATTTATATTTTAATTCTTCTGCAACGTTCACTACAATATTTTATGCTTTCCCAGTTCTTTTGCCATTTTTTTCGCCACGAAAAAGGGCGCTTGCAAACAACACATATTTTTTCGGGTAAATGTTGCTTTTTCATTATTTAAAACTCCGGTACTTCATTCAACCTGGCGTAAGGATATCTTGCTATCTTTTTCAATTCGTAATAGCTATTTAAACCAGAAATACCCAGACTACTAGTTTGTTCTAAATCAATATCTCCATCTTTCATCGCCGTATCTGGAAGTATTAAATGCCCTATTTCTCCAATAACCAAAGTAGTCCCATTTAAAGGGATAGGAATCGCTTCTTTAAAGCGCATTCCCATTTTAAAATCACTCTCTTTTATAAATGGTACTTTAAAAGGGTCCACATATTCTTCTGTCAATCCACAACGTTCAAATTCTGACGTATTCCTGTCAAACTTTGCAGAAGTATAGTGAGCTTGTTTTATAAATTCGCGATGAATGTGATTAATGGTATACTCACCTATTTCTCTTATATTCTGAATGGTATGACCCACATCGTCAGTCTCAGGTCTGGCTATAAAACCTAGCAAAGCTGGATTACTCCCCAGGTGCACCACAGAACTAAATACCGCGAGGTTTGTGGTACCTTGATGATCTATCGTGCCTATTAAGTTTGCGGGTTTTATGCCTGTAACCGAATTAATAATCTTAAGTCGGGTAATTCGGTCTAAATCTGCTATATCTTCACTAGTGTATTGCATTTAATTTGTTTTTGTTTAGTGCTTGTGGCAGGCGTTTCCAGTCAAAGAAACGAATGGCTTCTTCCCTTAATAGGCCAATTCTTTTTTACATTTTTTCCAAAAGGCAAAGAAAGACGGGTAATAACCCTTAACCGTAAACATCCAGTCTCTAAGTTCTTCTATACCTTGATAGTGTTTGTTGAGTGGATGTTCTTTGTAATAAATGCTTTTTGTATCTAAAGCAAAGGACGTTACGAGTTCATCAAACTCTCCTACATATATTTGGATACCTTCAATATTCGCTAAAAGTGCCACTATAAAATCAATGGTTTTTTGCGATATGGGATACGCTTTAAAGTGAGAGGGTTCTAACAATAAAACCCGATTCGCTTGGATTTCTTTTTTCCAAAGTGGGTCCAGATTATAAAAATTGTAAAGCAGTGTTGGGAGTGATGCATCTATCTTGATTTGGGATGATATTGGTAAAGGTGTTTCTAAATTTAAGGAACTAGCTTCTTGTAAGACAGCTGGAATGGGAAGTGTACTAAATGCGTCGTAGGGAACATCCAAGAAAGTAGCTGTTTCATTTGTAAAACAGTATTTGTTGATGTTTTCCTGATTGGCATAATACTTTTTATTGCTGTTGGTACCTGCCACCCATTGCCAACTGAGTGCGTTGCTTGCCCAATCGGCATCTAACAAATGGTAGTACATCCATTGTGCAGGAACTTTCCAATGGCTTTGCGCTATGTTACAGGCTATGGAGGCAATGTACATCCTCACGTGATTGTGCATATAGCCTGTTTTATAGAAATGGTCAATAGCGGTATCTATGGCTTCAATTCCCGTATTTGCGTCTACAATGGATTTTGGAATTGCAGTATTTGAAATAGAGTATTGTTTGTTTTTTAAATCCGTATTGATAGTTTCTCCTTTGGCTATCCAAATTTGTTGCCAATAGTCCCGCCAAGCGAGTTCCTGTATAAATTTTTCAATAGTGTTGGCTTGATAGCCCCGTTTTAGTATTTCTGAAAGAATTTGTTTGGTAGAAATAACGCCCCGAGAAATATAAGGCGATAGATACGTGACAGCTCCGTTAACAAAGTTCCGGGTTTTGCCATATTTCACTGGGTCTACAGAGCGTATACGTTGGGTTATCTCATTGTAAGCAGTAGGAAATAAGGGAATGTCATTTTCAAACAAATCATTCATTGGCGTTTGCTGATTTTATTTCCCGAAATGGCTCTTTGTCGCGAGCATTTAAAACGGCTAATCTCCGGGTTACGTTTTTTAAGATGTTTTTGGCTTACGCCACTATTTACCCTTTTACGCCAACGGTTAAAGCTTGACCTTTTAAGATTACCTCGCATTATTTTTATAACCTCTTTTTCGGGTAATCCAAACTGGAATAACATGGCCTCGAAAGGTGTGCGGTCTTCCCAAGCCATTTCTATGATACGGTCTAGTTCTCTTTCCGTAAATGTTTTGTTTTCCATCATTGGTCTTCTACTTTTTGCCAAATCTGTTCATCATTGAGATAAAAACTACCTAAGGATTCAAAATTACATTGGTTGGGAGCAATAATTGAAAGGAAGACTTCTTCGTTTGCCCTTTTGTATAAATGATATGTCTCCCCAACGATAGGTTCAAACGAAATTTTAGCATTGAATATGAGTTGGTTGTATTCAAACTCTTGCATCATTTTTCCATACTCTGCTTTGAGTTCTTGATACCTCGCCTTGATCTTATGATTTATTTTGTTGATACTTCTATTTTTCCAGGCCAGCGTATCCGTCATCGTGATGACAGGAGCACCTACATTGGTGGCATAAGGCTTTAATGCCGCATCATACTTTTGATTTTCGGCATTGAAAACGACATTATCGGGCTTCTTTTTATTGGACATTCAAGAACGCATTAGTTTAACTTTTCTAGTTGCTTCATTACTTCTTCGGTTTAAAACACTTTTGGTCGCTTAGTTTTCTATATGTTGTGATAGCCAAAAAGCGCTTCTATGTGCATGATTAAAAGTATAGAAATGAAAAAGGAAATGACCCATCAAAAACTTGGAGTCATAACTGCACAAATAGTTTTCATCCTAAAGTCCTATACTCTAGCACCTCTTGCCGTATCAAATTTTCATAACCCGTCTTTATTGTCAGTTTCATCCGGATACACTTGTGAAGTTTTGGTTTTATCTGTCACTTTATTCCTCTTTAAATTTGGATAATTTTCTTCTCTTTGTTTCCGGTGTGAGTAGAAAATATTCCAAATTAAAAATGCCACGTAAATCGCGAATATTATACTGCCTACTATAAAAAACCCTACATTCATGTTCTTCTTCTTTGCCTAATTGCTATTGCAAACAATAATATTGTAGCTGGCCAGTGTGCTGAATATTGGGCTTCTTCTGTCATACCGTATAATCCTAAGCCTACAGAGTATAACAAGCAAATGAATGCTAAGATTATTGGATACCATTTTAAAATAAAATCTTTCATTATATAACTTTTTTAGATTAATTATTAATTTGAGTTTATCATTATACTACTACCTCATATTAATGCAATAATTGCAGTGCGGTATATTCTAATACCTTTTTGTGAGGCGCTTCAAGAATCACAAGAGGCGCTATGTCTGCGCGGTAGGCTTCTTACCACCTAGAAATGCATAAGCACCATTTAAAGCCTACATTAAGACAAGGGACGTTCCACTGTGGTATGGGAGCCGTGAGATCGTTTCCACGAGATTTTGTGTAATCTAAAAATTCTTGCGTCATAACAGCACATAAAATGTGAATCCCAGAATCCTCTTGAATAGTTCTGCAGAAACCATCCCTAAAATATCCCGTAGCAGGATTATCACAAAAAGGTTCTAAATAGGTATGAAGAACATTTAATTCTTTACTTTTTGGGTTTCTTAAAATGGGCTACTTTAGTTTTTCTAATTGCTTCATCACTTCTTCGGCTTCGAATACTTTTTGGTCGCTTAGCTTTCTGTTCGTGGTAGAAAGACCATGTGCTTCTTTTAAGAGCTTGGTATATTGCTCTTGAAGTTTCTCTTTTTCAGTCTTCTTTTTAAATAATCCAAACATGTATTTCTTTTTTACTTAGTTTATTTTGATATCAATTCTATATTCCGTCAGGCTGTCGACCCCTCAAGTGTTTATCATTATTTTTCTTCTTTTTAGTAAGACGCTTCATAATACCGATTAAATCGGCATTTTTGGTTTCCTTATAGATCTCATAAATAGCTAAATTTAGGCGTTTAGCCTCTCTTGAGGCTTTAACCCGATCACTTGTAGTCATCCGACTCATTTTGGCATTCTCAAAAGCCATTGCTTGTTTGAAAATATCCATAACTCATGAATGTTTAATATTTTATAAAAATAATTAAACAAAAAATTAAAATCAAATTTAACGAGTTGATTATGATTTCTTTGGGAATGATAAGATTTGAAAAAGAATAGAATAAACATTCCAATTCATCTCATTACATTCCGAGATACTTTAGCAAAAAACAACTCAATACAAAAGTTTAAGTAAAGTGAACTCAATTAATTGGAGTACTGAAAGCCCCAAATACTCGCCGTAATTAATACTATTGAACTCGGTCTGAAATTAATATAATTTCAAAGCCTCTATTGAGAACTAATTATACTGCGTTATGGGTTACTTCTCTTAGGTCTGTGATCCAGAGAGAGAGGGAGGTAAGACAATAATGTGAACCTAAGCCTATCGCAATACGTTGTAGGGCCTTGCCCGAGGCAGCACTCCGGTCAAAGGTTCATTAAGTACTGAGGCTGACCAAAATAAAAAACCCTCCTTCGCTCGCGGTATTCCTCGAGCTATGGAGGGTGATGTCGGGATGACAGGATTTGGAGAATCCTTACCAACCCTCCTGGTAAATGAAAAAGTGAAGCTAGCGCT